>Ga0164315_10000808_pt1 | contig 22618 bp, 16 predicted proteins | sample GuaBasSedimGuay6_FD_113737 | JGI IMG/M metagenome (GOLD analysis project Ga0164315, IMG submission 113737) | Subseafloor sediment microbial communities from Guaymas Basin, Gulf of California, Mexico - Guay6, Core 4569-2, 0-3 cm | ecosystem: Environmental > Aquatic > Marine > Hydrothermal vents... | reverse complement strand
ACAAAACTATATTAAAGAATATATTTTATATTCGAATCATTTCACAGAAGAAGAAAAAAATGTATTTTCACAGCCATAAACTAAACCCTGGCTTGTGAGTGATTTTTTGCGAATTTCCACAAAGATATCTGATCTAAAATGTTGTGTAATAATTCCTACTTACAATAACGAAAAGACTTTAAAAAAAGTTATTGAGGGTGTGTTGTTATATACAAAGAATGTTATTGTTGTTAATGACGGTTCCTCAGATAATACCTCAAATATTTTAAAAGAATTTCCTCATTTAATCCAAATCCATTTTGCAAAGAACAAAGGTAAGGGAATTGCTTTAAGGAAAGGATTTAATAAAGCGATCGAAGAAGGATTTCAATATGCAATCACTATAGATTCAGATGGTCAACATTATCCAGATGATATTCCTGTTTTTATTGAAGAACTAGAAAATGACAGAAATGTTTTACTGATCGGTTCAAGAAATATGAAACACGATTCTGTACCAAAAAATAGTAGCTTTGGAAATTCTTTTTCAAATTTTTGGTTTTGGGCAGAAACAGGAATCAAATTAACAGATTCTCAGTCGGGATTTCGTCTGTATCCTTTGGAGATAATTAGCAAGATGAAATTTTACACATCTAAATTTGAATTTGAGATAGAATCAATAGTACGAATCGCATGGAGAGGAATTGATGTTAGAAACGTACCAATAAAAGTTCTTTACAACGAGGGAAGAATATCTCATTTCAGGCCAATAATAGATTTTGCAAGAATAAGTATTTTAAACACATGGCTCATTCTGGTAGCACTTTTATATATAAAACCAAGAAATTTTTTACTGAAGATCAAAAGAAAAGGACTAAAGCGTTTTTTTCTAGAGAATTTTTTACATAATTCTGACAGTCCCAAGAAAAAGGCACTTTCTATTTCTTTAGGTGTGTTTATTGGTATTATTCCTATTTGGGGATTTCAAACCATTTTGGTTATAAGTTTAGCTGCTGCTTTCAAATTGAATAAAGTGATATCCTTTGCTTTTTCAAATGTGAGCATTCCTCCATTTATTCCAATTATTGTGTATAATAGCATGATCATAGGAGGATGGGTTTTTGGAACAGAGATCAGTATTGATCTTGATAACCTGTCTAACAATATTAATTTATTAACTAATGTTAAAGAATATATTCTGGGTAGCTTTATCTTGGCTTTTGTTGCTTCTTTAACAATTGGATTATTAGGGTTTATTACTTTAAAATTAATAGAAAAAAAACGTGAGTAATTTCTTTTATAAATTATACTGTTATTTTGAAAACAGAAAACTTGCTTTACTTGGTTTTCTATTGATGCTTTTGAGCAGTTTAGTATATTTCTCTTTGCAACTTGAACTGGAAGAGGATATTACCAAGTTAATTCCACAATCAGAGGAAACGAAAACACTTAATAAAGTATTGAAAAATACTGATTTTTCTGATAAGATCATTGTAAATATATCTGTCAAAAAAGAAGGAACAACAGATGACCTGATTTCTTTTGCCCATGAATTAATAGATAGTTTACAATCAAATTGCAAAGATTATATTTTAAATATTCAAGGTGAAATAGCAGATGATGATCTGCTAAATACCATGAATTTTATTTACGAAAATTTGCCTTTGTTCTTAGAACAAAATGATTATAAATATATACAAGAAAGCTTTACTAAAGATAAGCTAAATGGGATAGTTGAAACTAATTATAAAACACTAATATCACCAAGCGGCCTCTTGGCCAAAAAACTAATTCGCAAAGACCCATTTGGACTAACATTTAGGGCTTTGAATAAATTGGAAGACCTAAAGATCACTGATGATTTTGATATATATAATGGTTTTATTGTCACCAAGAGCAGAAAAAACCTGTTGTTGTTTATTAAGCCGGCACTGCCAACAAATGAAACAGATGCCAATGCTATTTTTGTAAACAAACTGTATGCAATTTCTGATGGGTTAAACGAAAAATACAGCAAATCGGTTTCTAGTGAGTATTATGGTTCTACAGTAATAGCCGTTTCAAATGCAAATCAAATAAAGACTGATATAAAATACACTGTTAGTATTGCTTTGACGATATTAATGCTTATTCTAATACTCTTCTATAAAAGATTTACTATTCCTATATTATTATTTATTCCGGCAATTACAGGAGCGTTGATTGCAATAGTTTCACTGTATTTTATAAGAGATACAATTTCTGCAATATCATTGGGGATAGGATCGGTACTATTAGGTATTACCTTAGATTACTCCTTGCACATTCTTACACACTACAGAAAGAATAATAATATCGAACAGCTTTATAAAGATATAACAAAGCCAATTTTAATGAGTAGTATTACAACCTCTATTGCGTTTTTATGTCTTTTGTTTTTAAGATCACAAGCCTTGCAGGATTTAGGTGTTTTTGCAGCTATTAGCGTTTTTTCAGCATCTATTTTTGCATTGATAATCATACCATTACTTTATAATCCGAAAAATAAAGATAAAGATGCTTCTAATAATTTAATAGAAAGAATAGCCGGGTATTCATTTGATAGCAACAAGTTTTTGATTTTTGGAGTTATATTGGTTTTGATTTTAAGTCTATTTACTTTTAAAAAAGTAAAGTTTAACAAGGACTTAAATAAGATGAATTATAAAAGTGAAGCTACAATATCTGCTGAGCATCATTTGGATTCTATTTTAAAACTTTCTTCAAAATCTATATATATAGTTGCATATGGAGAAGATTTGGATAAAGTTTTAGAAGCCAATACAAAAGTTAATCAAGCCCTGCAAAAAGAAAAATCATCTCATCATATTCTTCATTTTAGTTCTAATGGTTCTATTGTGCTCTCTTCCAATGAACAGAGTAAGAAACTGGAACAGTGGAGTTTGTTTTGGACCGATTCTGTCAAGCAAATAGTAAAAAATAATTTTATTGAAAATGGTAAAAAAGTTGGTTTTAAAGAAAATACATATCTACCCTTTTACAATTTATTGGATAAGGATTTTACACAACTTAAGATCAAAGATTATTCTAAAATAAGATCCTTACTAACGCATGAATATATTTCTGATACAACAGCGTTTAAAACGGCGGTTTCTTTGGTTAAATTAGATGAATCTCAAAAAGCGAAATTGGAAGAGATAGTTGATAATATTCCCAATACAGTTTTAATTGATAGAAAACATATCAGTGAGACTTTTTTAGGTGGATTAAAGGATAATTTTACATCCTTGATCAATTATTCTTTTTTAGCAATAGTCATTATATTATTACTGTTTTATAGAAGTATTGAATTAACTTTATTGACCGTGATACCAATTATGCTTACCTGGTTATTAACCTTGGGTGTCATGGGGGTTTTCGGAATAGAATTTACTATTTTCAATGTAATTATTACAACATTTATTTTTGGTTTAGGAGTGGACTACAGTATTTTTATGACCAATGCTTTGGTGAAGGATTATACCTTCGGATCTGAAGAAATAAAAACCTTTAAGGTCTCCATATTATTATCAGTAATTACCACCTTATTAGGTGTAGGTGTATTGATTTTCGCAAAGCACCCTGCTTTAAGATCAATTTCAATTTTATCTTTAATTGGCATATTAATAACTGTATTCGTAGCTTTTACAATTCAACCGGTTATATTTAAAATATTTGTAATTAATAGAGTAAAAAAAGGTTTTTCACCTTTAAGGATCAGATCTTTTTTGCATTCGTTGTTTTTACTATTGTTTTATGGTTTAGGCGGGATTTTATTATCCTTGGTCAGTATTGTTATTTTACCCATAGTTCCTTTGTCAAAAAAAGTTAAGTTTGGTATGCTTCACAAATTAATGGCGATATTGGTGCAATCGGTTTTGTACGCCAACCCATTTGTAAAGAAAAAAGTGAGTAATGATAATAATGAAACTTTTGAAAAACCAGCTATAATTATAGCGAACCACGCTTCTTCGCTAGATACTTTAACCATGGGTCTGGTGACTCATAAACTTATTTATTTGGTAAATGATTGGGTTTATAAATCTCCTATTTTTGGTATTTTAGCAAAGGTAGCCGGGTTTTATCCGGTTTCTAAAGGAGTTGATGATAGTGCTGAACACCTTAAAGAAAAGGTTAGACAAGGGTATTCCTTAGTAGTTTTCCCTGAATCAAAACGCTCTTTAACTAATAAAGTTGGCCGTTTTCATAAAGGAGCATTTTTTTTACAGGAGCAATTGCAATTAGATATTTTACCGATTTATTTACTTGGAAATGCTGAAGTTATGCCAAAAAATGATTTTATTATCCATGATGGACGATTAACGGTAAAAGTGGGAAAGAGAATCTCCTATAATGATAAGCAGTTTGGTGAAACCTCTAGAGAAAGAACTAAAGGCATTGGTAAATACTTCAAGAATAATTTAATGATATTAAGAGATGAAATGGAAAATGAGAATTATTTTAAAGATATATTGTATTCAAATTATTTTTATAAGGATGAGAAAGTTCAAAATAATGTACAATTAGACTTCGGTCAAAATAAAGGTATTTATCATGTTCTAAATGGCAAATTACCAATAAAATCATCTATACTCCATATCGCAGATGATTATGGTCAGATTGACATTCTTCTGGTCGCTAAACACATAGATAGGAGAATAACAACTTTTATAGACGATCAAACCAAGATGTCTATTGCAAAAAATTGTTATACTAGTTTAAAGAGAAAAGTAAATCATGTTTCTGATATAAAACAGTTAGAAGCTCAAAAATTTGATTCCTTATTATTAACAAGTTCGAGATCATTGGAAATTATAGATAATTTCGATTTGACTAACTTTGAACAGATAGTTTGTGTAAATCAAGATCAAAATACATCTAAAATAATTGAAGTTGGATTTGAAATCTCTTATACAGATGAGTATATCGTGTGTTTTAAAAGTTGATCGATGAAAGGTAAGTATGATATAGTAATTATTGGAAGTGGCCTTGGTGGTCTTGTATCTGCAAATATTCTCGGTCGTGAAGGCTATAGAGTATGTGTACTTGAAAAGAATAGCCAGTTTGGTGGTAATCTACAGACCTTTGTTAGAGATAGATCTTTGTTTGATACCGGAGTGCATTATATTGGAGCTTTAGACAAGGGTCAGAATCTGTATCAGTATTTCAAGTATTTAGACATTATGGATGATTTGCACATTCAAAAACTCGACAAGGATAAATTTGATGTTATTACTTTTGATGACGATAATGAAGAATACTATCACGCTCAAGGATATGAAAACTTTGCTAATTCTTTGATAGATAAATTTCCGAAAGAGAAAATTGCAATACATGCCTATTGCCAAAAATTGATTGATGTTTGTAAGAGCTTTCCTTTGTATAATTTAGATAAAGGAACAAACTATGACCAAAATATATTATCTCTTAAAGTTTCTGATTATTTAGACTCAATTACAGATAATGATTTATTGAAATCAGTTTTGGCGGGTTCTAATTTTTTATATGCAGGAGAATTAAATACTCCATTTTATGTTCATGCTCTATCAATAAATTCCTTTATACAAAGTGCCTGGAGGTGCGTGGATGGTGGAGGTCAGATAGCCCGACTACTAGTGAAAAAAATAAAAGAGTATGGGGGCGAGGTCTACAAGTATCAAGAAGTTACAGATTTTGGTTTTGAAAATGAGAAATTAAGTTTTGTTAAGACCAAAAAAGGAAATATAGTTAAAGGTGATATTTTTATTTCAAATATTGAACCCAAGTTAACGATGAAAATGCTTAGGGGTAAAGGAATGCACAAGGCTTATCTAAAAAGAATAAAGAATATTAAAAGTGTGATCTCCGGATTTAGTATTTATATAGTGCTTAAACCTAATTCATTTAAATACATGAATTACAATTATTATCATTTTAAAAACAGTTCAAGTATATGGAGATCACAGGATTATACAGAATTATCATGGCCAGAATCTTATATGATCTCTATGGGAGTTAGAAAAGATCAATCTGAATGGGCAGACAGTTTAACAGTTATGACCTATATGAAATTTGAGGAAGTCAAAAAATGGGAGGAAACATTTAATACGGTTTCTGAAAAATCAGACAGGGGAGAAACTTATGAAATTTTTAAAAAAGAAAAAGCTGAGGTTCTTCTAACAGAATTGGAAAAGAAATTTCCAAATATCAGAGAATGTATACAATCAATTCATGCGTCAACACCATTATCTTATCGCGATTATATAGGAAGCAATGATGGCGCTATGTATGGATATGTTAAAAATGCGGAAAATCCAATGCGCTCTTTTTTATCTCCAAAAACAAGATTGAAAAATCTATTTTTCACCGGACAAAGTTTAAATATGCATGGAATTTTGGGGGTTACAATTAGTGGCGTATTAACCTGTTCTCAAATTATTGGAAGAGATAAATTGATGAATTCCATAAACGAAGTTTTGAAAGAATGCTAAAAATGAAATTCCACTACTTTGGTTATATATTGTTCTTGAGCATATTGTTTTCTTGTGGAGTTAAAAAATCCAGAACGTTTGCCCCTGAAATTGGTTCCTATTCTATAGATTCAAGTAAAATAGAAAAAATCAATGATTCCTTATCATTTAAAGGGGTTAATAGCTTTCGTAAGAATAAATATGAGCAATGGGAACTTGTTGCATCTGGTAACCCTCTGGCATTGGGTAATTCGATAGGTGGGTTGACTAAGGAATTGATGAGAAAACAGGAAGAAGTGTTTTTTTCAAAGGTTGAAGAATTTGTTCCATCAAAATTTAAACAAAAGTTATTACGTAATTTTTTATCATGGTATAACCGTAAAATATTCGAACATATCAAAGAAGAATACCAAATAGAAATCTATGGTATATCTCAATTTTCTTCAAATAAGTATGATTTTATCGCGAACAAGTTTGCCAGGAGTGTATATCTTCACGGTGCCCATGACATTGGGCATGCATTTAAAGATTTAGCCCTTGTAGGTTGTACCTCCTTTGCAGTTTGGGGAGAGAACACGCCGGATGGAAATTTAATAATCGCAAGAAATTTCGATTTTTATGTTGATGATGAATTTGCAGAAGATAAAGTTATTTCATTTATTCATCCTGATAAGGGATATAAATTCGTATCTGTTTCTTGGGCAGGAATGATAGGTGTGATGTCGGGTATGAATGAAAAAGGCTTAACGGTAACTATAAATGCGGGAAAATCAGATGTTCCCTATATAGCTAAAACTCCAATTTCCCTTGTTGCAAGAGAAGTACTCCAGTATTCATCTAATATAAAAGAGGCTATTCATATTGCAAGGCAAAAAGAAGTATTTGTATCTGAATCAATATTGGTGGGAAGTGATGAAGACAATAAAGCTGTAATAATTGAAATATCACCCAATAACTTTGATGTTTATGAAGTTGCAAACAGTTCAAAAATTATTTGTTCTAATCACTTTCAAAGTAAAGAATATCAATTAGATAAGGAAAATATAAAGCATATTTCTGAGAGTGACTCTAAATACAGGTATGATAGAATGCAAGAACTTTTGTTAGCATCGGAGAAAGTGACACCCAAAAAGGCAGTTGCTATTTTGCGTAACAAAGAAGGTTTAGGAAATGAAAACATTGGTTTAGGAAATGAAAAATCAATTAATCAATTATTATCTCATCATGGGGTAGTATTTCAACCTCATGATAAAATAATTTGGGTATCAACAAATCCTTATCAATTGGGTGAGTTTGTTGCTTTTCAATTAGATAGCGTTTTTGCAACATCCAATAAAATAAGTAGTACTTTGTCAATGCCCGAGTTATTAATAGAAAAAGACCCTTTTATTGGTACTCAGGAATTTCGAAATTTTGAAGAATATAAGATTGAGAAAGCTGAAATTGAATTACTAATAAGTAATGAGGAATATATTTCGCAGGAAAAATTGAATAAATTCAAATCACTGAATTCACATTCATGGCAAGTATATTATTTAGTTGGTAAATATTTTTATCAAAAAAAATATTACCATGCTGCACAGATTGAATTTGAAAAATCTTTAGAGAAGGAAATAACAACTGAACCGGATAGAAAAAGCATTGAAAATTATATCAAAAAAATTAAAAGAAAATTATAATAATTGCAATAAATTCATTGCAATAAATCTATAGTATTTCGATAATTTTTATTATTATTGACGAGTTATGAAACAATATGAGATTGAACATTTAGAACTACTCTTATATGATTCCTGAAATAGAATTACAGTCAAAGTCGGAAATAAAAAAGTACCAAGAAAAAGAATTGCAGAGCCTAATGGTTTATTTAGCTAATAATTCAACTTTTTACAAGAGATTGTTTGACAAAAATAAGATAGATTATAAAGAAATTAAGACTTTAGAGGATTTAACAAAAATTCCGGTAACTACTAAAGATGATTTGCAAAAGTATAATAATGATTTTATTTGTGTTGAAAAGAAAAGAATAATAGATTATGTAACCACTTCTGGCACAACAGGTAATCCTGTTTTTTTTGGACTAACAGATGCCGATTTAGACCGCCTGGCCTATAATGAGGCAATTTCATTTTCCTGCTCCGAAATAAATGCTACTGATACCATTCAGTTAATGACAACTTTAGACAGGCGTTTTATGGCTGGATTGGCATATTTTTTAGGAGCCAGAAAATTAGGTGCTTCGATCATTAGAGTAGGGGCCGGTATTCCGGAATTACAATGGGATTCAATATTAAAATTCAAACCAACATATTTGGTCGCTGTGCCATCATTTTTACTCAAATTAATTCAGTATGCAGAAGAAAATCATATTTCATTAAAGGATTGCTCTGTAAAGGGAGTTATCTGTATTGGAGAATCACTAAAGAACCAGGATTTTTCACCAAATATTCTATCTGAAAAAATAAAGAAAAAATGGGATATTGAATTGTACTCCACATATGCCTCTACAGAAATGAGTACTGCTTTTGCCGAATGTAAATTCCAACAGGGTGGACATCATCATCCTGGATTGATCATCATAGAAATATTGGATGACAATGATCAACCTGTTATCAATGGTGAAGAAGGTGAATTGGTGGTAACAACTATAGGTGTTGAGGCAATGCCATTGTTGAGATTTAAAACGGGAGATGTTGTAAAGGCACATCATGAAAATTGTAAATGCGGTAGAAATACTCTTAGACTTGGTCCGGTTATCGGAAGAAAGAAGCAAATGATTAAATATAAAGGAACGTCTATCTACCCACCTGCCATGTATAACTTGCTGAATGATTTTGAGGAAATAGAAAATTATATTATTGAGATTGATAATAACGAAATAGGTACAGATAGGATAACAATTAAATTAGTTGCAAAGGAGTCATCAGAGGAATTGTTAAATAGGCTAAAAGATCATTTCAGAGCAAAAATAAGAGTGCTACCTATAATTAAATTTGTGAGTTCAGAGGAGATTAAGGAATTGAAATTCCCTAAAATGAGTAGAAAACCAATGTTATTCATTGATAAAAGAGAAAAGATTGATATTTGAAATGGAAGAATATATAAAAGCGATTGCACCATATTCTGATCAGGAGGTGAAAATAGCTTTAATAGAATTAGAATCTAATGAAGAATTCATTAAAGGTGTACAGTATTTTTATCAGGATTGGAGTAGGGAAGATGTAATTTTGAAATTGCAGTCATGCAATGATTGTTCAGATTTTCAAGTGCAATTCCTTGAGAAAATAATAAAAAGATCTATTGCAGATACAATGACCTCATTTGAGATTTGTGGTTTACAATCCTTTGACACATCCAACTGTTTTTATATATCTAATCACAGAGATATATTTTTAGATTCTGCTCTCCTTCAAAACCATTTGTATGATATAGGAAGACCCTTTACAGAAATTTCTTTAGGAGATAATTTAATGGTAAATGAAACATTGAAAACGGTAGCCAAATTGAACAACATGTATACTGTTATTAGAAGTAATAATAAATCGGAAATGTTGAGCAATTCCATCAATCTATCCAATTATCTACGCTATTCCATTACCGAAAAAAAAGTATCTTCGTGGATTGCTCAAAAAAATGGGAGAACAAAAGATGGCAATGATGTTACTTCTACGGGCTTGATTAAAATGCTTTTACTAAGTGGAGGAAATGATGTAAAAAAATCTATTTATGATCTAAATATTGTTGTATCTACCATTTCTTTTGAGTATGAACCCTGCGCATTTGAAAAATCCAATGAGTTAAGTGTTATGGGAAAAGAAGGTAGGTATATGAAGGAGAAATTTGAAAATATTAATAGTATTTTGGCCGGAATTAATGATTTCAAAGGAAATGTAAAACTTGTTTTTGAAAAATTAGATTTAGATAAAATTAGCTTTTCAAATATTCGAAAGAAAGATGCAGTAGCAATTGCGAATGAAATCGATAGGCTTGTATATAAAAATTATCAACTATGGAAAACCAACTATATGGCCTATGATTTGTTGTATAACGATCATAAATACAAGCAACATTACAGTCTTAAAGATATTGATAGTTTTAAAAGCTACCTTTCAAAAGCAAATAATAAGGATAAATATTTTCGATTGTTAAAAATGTACGTTAATCCTTTATTAAATAAAGAAAACTTATAATTTAATCATTTCTTGTACAAGCCAATAACGTATTTTTTAACAGCATAGCAATGGTCATTGGGCCTACACCTCCTGGTACCGGAGTTATAAAAGCTGCCTTTTTACTAACACTTTCAAAATCTACATCTCCCGCCAATCGGTATCCTCTTTTTCTTGTATCGTCTTTAACCCTCGTTATTCCAACATCAATAACGGTAACACCTTCTTTTACCATATCGCCTGTTAAAAACTCAGGTTTACCCAAAGCAGCTACAATTATGTCAGCTTCTTTTGTAATTTCTTGTAAATTTTTTGTTCTGCTATGTGTTATCGTTACGGTTGCATTTCCAACATCTCTTTTTTGACTAAGTAAAATACTCATCGGTCGACCTACTATATGGCTTCTGCCTATTACAACAACATTTTTACCTGAAGTTTCAATTTGGTATCTTTTTAAAAGTTCTAAAATACCATATGGCGTGGCCGGTAAAAATGTTGGCAGGTCTAAAGCCATTCTTCCAACATTAACTGGGTGAAACCCGTCAACATCTTTATTGGGATTTACAGCCATCAAAACCTTTTGTTCATCAATTTGTTTTGGCAATGGCAATTGAACGATAAACCCATCAATATCGGCATCATTATTTAGATCTTCTATTTCATTCAATAATTGTTCTTCGGTAGTATCTTCAGGCAGATCTATCAAGGTTGAATTAAACCCCACTTTTTCACAGGATTTCACTTTGCTGTTTACATAGGTCATGCTAGCGCCATCGCTACCAACTAATATAGCAGCCAAATGAGGAGTTTTTAAACCATCGAATTTTCTTTTTGTAACGATTTTGGCAATTTCATCCTTTAAATCGTTCGAAGTTTTTTTACCATCTAATATTGTCATATTTATAAGTTTTCAGTAAACAGTCTCAGTTGGCAGTTACTTAACATAAAATTTTTCAGGATTTTGTGTCATAAAATTAATTAATTTACCAACTTCAATGCTTTTATTTATTAAAGTTTCTTTTTGCTGTAATGTAATGTATTTGCAGGATTGAGCAAAATCTATCCATACCTGTGTTTCCGAATTTTCACTATCAGAATCTGTTAATTTACTTATGAAATGTTTTGGATAATTTCTTTTTCTGTATGCTTCGGCAATATTTGCACATGTAGACCTCGAAGCTCTTCGTATTTGATCAGTTAGAGAATATGTTTCTTCTTTAGGGAAATTTTTAGAGACTTCAAAAATTTCCATAGCCAAATCAAATCCTTTTTGATAAGCAAGTAAATTTTTAAAACTCATAATATTTTATATATAATTGATCAAATAATTCAACTGCAACTGTCGACTGCCAACTGCCAACTGATTACTGCATTCCTTTCATCATTTGCATCATTTTCTTAGAACCTCCACCTTGCATCATTTTCATCATTTTACTCATTTGATTGAATTGTTTCATCAATTGATTTATTTCTTGTACACTGGTGCCAGATCCTTTGGCTATTCTTTTTTTTCTACTGGCATTAATTATAACCGGCTTACTTCTTTCTCCCGGGGTCATTGAATAAATAATCGATTCTATTCCTTTAAAAGCATCATCATCTATGTCTACATCCTTCATCATTTTTCCAACTCCCGGTATCATCCCAACAAGATCTTTCATATTACCCATTTTTTTGATCTGTTGGATCTGCTTTAAAAAATCATCAAAACCAAATTCATTTTTTGCAATTTTCTTTTGAATTTTTCTGGCTTCTTCTTCATCATATTGTTCTTGTGCTCTTTCAACCAAAGAAACAACATCACCCATTCCCAATATTCTTTCAGCCATACGGTCTGGATGGAAAATATCAATGGCTTCCATTTTTTCACCAGTACCAATAAATTTAATAGGTTTGTCTACAACCGATTTTATAGACAGAGCAGCTCCACCGCGAGTATCACCATCTAATTTAGTTAGAACAACTCCTTCAAAATTTAGAATATCATTAAAAGCTTTGGCGGTGTTCACAGCATCCTGACCAGTCATTGAGTCAACAACAAATAATGTTTCCTGTGGTTGAACAGCTTTGTGAATATTAGATATTTCTGTCATCATTTTCTCATCGACAGCCAATCTACCAGCTGTATCAATTATAACGACATCTTTACCATTTGCTTTTGCAAATTTTATTGCATTTTGAGCAATTTGTACCGGGTCTTTATTTTCTTCTTCTGCATAAACATCAACTTCGATCTGTTCACCTACAATCTTCAATTGATTGATCGCAGCAGGTCTGTAAACATCACCACCAACCAATAATACTTGTTTAGATCTTTTATTCTTTAAAAAATATGCAAGTTTACCAGAAAATGTTGTTTTACCTGATCCTTGAAGACCAGACATCAAAATAATGGTTGGAGATCCTTTCAAATTAAGACCAACAGTTTCTCCACCCATTAATTCAGTTAATTCATCCTTAACGATCTTCACCATTAACTGGCTCGGATTAAGCGTGGTCAAAACATTCTGGCCCAGAGCCTTATCTTTAACTCTATTTGTAAATTCTTTAGCAATTTTAAAGTTAACATCGGCATCTAATAAAGCTCTTCTAACTTCCTTTAATGTTTCTGCAACATTAATTTCTGTTATACTTCCATGACCTTTTAAAACATGAAAGGCTTTATCTAATTTATCACTTAAATTATCAAACATAATATTTAGATCAATTTTATTTTTGCATTAATTTGATGATTTGCAAAGATAATAAATTATACAGTTTTTCAGTTAAGCCTATGATAAATAATCAATAAGATCTGAAATCATTTTTACACCTTTTTTCAATTGCTCTTTTGAAATAAATTCGTTAGCTCTGTGTGCTTGCTCTATACTCCCCGGACCACATATCACAGTTTCAAGACCAGCATTTGAAAATTGTCCTGCTTCAGCTGCATAGGCTACTGTACTTATTTGATTGTTTCCACAGATATTTTTTATAATTGGTACTATTGAAAGGTGTTCTGGTGTGTCAAGTGCAGGAACAGCGGGATGATCAAATGTAAGTTCGATATCAAAATTAGGGTTTATAGGTTTGAGAATATCTTTACGCTCTTTGCAATAATCCAGAAACTCGATTTTGATCTCCTCAATACCGTCTTGAGGAATATTTCTAATATCCCAATAAAAAACACACTGATTAGCAATTACATTTGGAGCAACTCCTCCGTTAATTTTTCCAATATGAATGGATGTGTGTGGAGGTGTAAAACGATTATCAATATGACCTGATTTTATCAAGGCATCCATTTTGCTATCTAACCAATTGATGAGTTTTGAAGCTTCATGTATTGCACTAACTTCTTGTTTGATCATACTACTATGTCCTTCCGATCCGTGAACAGTTGTTTTAAAAACACAAATTCCTTTTTGCCCTACAATTGGTTGCATCAATGAAGGCTCTCCGATTATGGCATATTTTGGTTTTTCAGTATAGTGATTTAAGATACTATCAATTAAATCAGGTGCACCAACACAACCGATCTCTTCATCATAAGAAAAGGCAAAATAAATAGGTTTTTTAAGATCGGCCTTTGTCATTTTTTCTAGATTGACCAGGCAGCAAGCCAAATATCCTTTCATATCACAAGATCCTCGACCATAGAGATTTCCGTCTGATTTTTCAGTAAGCAAAAAAGGTTCTGTATCCCAGGCTTGCCCTTTTACAGGCACAACATCCAAATGACCCGATAAAATGAAACCACCATCTGTTGAAGGGCCAATTCTGCAATGAATAGAAGCTTTGTTTCCCTCTTTATTTGGTACCAAGGTATATTCAATATCGAAATTTTGAAGATATTTTTTGATATAATCTACAATCTCGAGATTAGATTCGCCACCAAGAATTGGAAATTTAACCAAGTCTTTAAGAATATTCTGTGCATTCATAGGTAAATAAATTTTAGGCTGGACCCCAGTTTATATAGACACTGAACATTAAGAAGATCCAGGAAATTATTAATATAAATATAGTAACCGGAAAAATAAATCGCAGCCATTTGTCTAAACTAACCCGACACATACCAAGCATGGCAATTAATCCACCGAGAGTGGGGTTGATTAAATTTGCTACACCATCTCCAATTTGAAATGCGAGGATGCTGGTTTGTCTGGTCAAACCCAACAGGTCTCCTACTGGTATCATTACCGGTAATGTAGCCAAAGCCTGACCACTTCCGGAAGGAATTAAAAAATTTATTACACCTTGAGAGATCGACATAAATACAGCTGCAGAATAGCCAGACATTCCTTCAAGTAAAGTGGCCAAATTATAGGAAATAGAATCACTTATATGTGCTTGTTCCATTATTACTTTTATTGCAGCGGCAAGACCAACCATAAATGCACCAGTAGCGCTTATTGCAACATATTTTAATATGGTTTCTCCCAGTTGGAATGGTTTTATCCGTGCTGCAATACCACTTGCAATAGAAATAATAATAAAAACAGCCGAAATATCATTGAGATACCACTGGTATGCAAAAATTCCAAAAAGCATAAATGACATACCTCCTAAAAAAATAAATAAGATAACAAGATCTTGTTTGCTAATATGGTATTTTTGAATGTCTTTTGAGAGGATCAAGCCAGATACATTCACATCTTTAGTAAGCGAAAGGTCTTTGTTCTTTTCTATCTTTTTAAAATATCTCAAATTATAATAGGCCATCATGCTCAATCCGCTAAAGCATAAAACGCTACGTAAAATTGCACCCGAAAACATGGGTAGATCAGCTATCTTATGACCAATACCAACTGTATAAGGATTGATAGGAGAAAGCCCAAAGCCAACAGTAATGGCACCTACGCTCATTCCTGCGGCTAACATGAGATCACCACCAATGGCCAAACTCAAAACTGCGGCAATTGGTATAAGTGCAATATTGTTCTCATAGCCAATTGCGACTCCTGCCATTCCAAAGATATAGGTCATTAGTATGATGAGAAGGTATTTTTGATCATTCCCCATATATTTTACGATACTTCCTACTACATTTTCGATCATTTTTGATTTTTGTAAAACACCAAACATGATACCACCGGCAAATACAACATAAATAACCTCGGCCGCACCTTTAAATCCAATAGGAAGTGCTCTAAATAAATCCATAAAACTAGTTGGAGTTGAAGTGATTTCCTTGAAAGTACCTGGCACCACTCGTAAACGGCCATTTATTAATTCGCGTTGGTATTCGCCCGCAGGGATAATATAAGTCAATCCGGCAACAACTATCATTATCAAAAATAACAACACAACCGGGTGTGGAATTTTTGATAACCAATTTTTCTGCATTGCTTTTAAATTTGAGTTTTTAAAAGTATTGAAAAAAATGTAATTAGAAAATCAATATGATTAAATTTTAATTAAAAAATATTTGTTAAAAATAATTATTAGGGAAACTCTATTTTGAAAAGCCAAAAAGGTGAATTCAAAATAGCAAGTTGAACTAATCCCGCTTTTTCTACGGGATCTTGGGTCGATTCCTATTATTGGGTTCAGTCCTTACAACCATACGGGACGCCGTGAGGTTTAATACCTTTTATTTATCCGATTTTTTGAATTTTATAGAAGTCGTATTTACACAGTAACGTTTACCGGTTGTGTCTTTTGGACCATCATCAAAAATATGCCCCAGATGACCACCGCATGAATTACAGGTTACCTCTGTTCGAATCATTCCGTGACTTCTATCGGGGGTTAAATTTACAGTACCTTCAATAGCATCATCAAAGGAAGGCCATCCGCAATGAGATTCGTATTTAGAGTCTGATTTGAAAAGTTGTGCATCACATGCAGCACAAAAATAGGCTCCTTTTTCAAAATGCTTGGTAAGTCCATGATCTCCAGGTCTATCAGTGCCTTTTTCACGCAACACATAGTATTGTTGTTCTGTTAGAATTTTCTTCCACTCTTCTTCCGTTTTGCTCACTTTTAAATCTGTTTTTGAATTATTTTGTGCGTTTAATGTAAAGTTAAACAATATTAGTAGTACAATTATTGATTTCTTCATTTTATAAAATCTATTATTCGCTGGATTACCATATTATTTTTAAAAATTTTATGATGACCCAAACCGTTTGTTATTAGAATTTGACCATATTTTAAATTTTGACGAATTGTTAAGGCGCTGCTTACAGAAGCGTATTTATCTTGGCTATCATGAATAACTAAAGTTGGAATGCTTATATTTAGAGCGACTTTTTCTGAAGAGAAACTACTTGTTTTTGCTTTGTGATGTTTTTCAAAATGGGTTTCTAATTTATTTGCTATAATGGGTTTTAAACCTATTTTTTTTATTTGAAGCTTAAATATTTCCGAAATGGAATTGTCAGTGCCAATGGTTACAAGTTTATTAATTACCATCCCTCGGGAAACCGAGTTTAATAATGTCATTCCTCCAAATGAGTGACCAATTGCAGCCTCAAACGGACCATAAGTTTTATTAATCTCTTCAATGGTTTCTATAAAATCTGAAATTGATGTTCTTTTTCCTTTTGATAATCCATGTGCAGGTGCATCAAAGGAGATGACCATCATTTTATTTTCTAAAATTTTATCTGCCAGTTGAACCAATTGCGTACCTCTTCCTGCCCATCCGTGTACTATCAATACCTTCTTTTTGGAAAACCCATAAGTATAAAGCATTATTTTTTTTTGAAGTTTTGGGATTTCAATTAACTCTGATTTGGCACTTTTACGCATCATTAATTCTCTTTCCGGTGTTTCAAATTTTAATGGAGTAGAAAAAATTTTACCAGCAAACATAGTTGCTAAATTCTTAGAAAAGAATTGAAGTATTTTCCCCGTAATGATAATTCTTTTTGGAATTTCAAAGGAATTATTATTGGTTGAATTTCTGTTTTGCTTCACGTGATTAATTAAGTAATGAGATATTTTCTTATTAAAATAGTTTGTTTAAGCCTACGAATTTAGTGAAATAATACACTCAAAAAAAATGTTAAAATTAATTCAATCCAAGATTTAAAAAATATAAAATTATTGTAAATTGCTCATCCTTAAAAGTAACTAACTCAAATTTATGCTTAAAAAAGGGGATAAAAAACTAATTAACAGTTGGGCTTTTTACGACTGGGCTAACTCGGTTTATTCATTGGTAATTAGTACCGCTGTCTTTCCAATTTATTATGAAACCGTGACAAAAACTGATAGTGGTTTGGTTACTTTTTTAGGAATGCAATTTAATAATACATCTTTGTATAGTTATGCATTGTCTTTTTCTTTTTTGATTGTAGCTTTTATATCACCTCTTTTATCTGGTATTGCTGACTATGTGGGAAATAAGAAAAGTTACATGAAATTTTTCTGCTATTTAGGAGCAATTTCCGTGATGATGCTGTATTTTTTTCAAGGAATTGAAACCTTATGGATAGGCATATTATTTTCTATTTTTGCTAGTATAGGATTTTGGGGAAGTTTGGTATTTTACAATGCCTATTTACCAGAAGTCGCTTACAATGACCAGCAAGATCATGTTAGTGCAAAAGGGTTTATTTTCGGATATATCGGATCCGTGATACTATTAATGATCAATTTGAGCATGGTTATGAAACCTGAGTTTTATAATATTACTGACCCTAATTTAGCTCCTAGAATTTCTTTTCTAACTGTTGGAATTTGGTGGATAGGCTTTGCGCAAGTGACCTTTAAAAACTTACCTGCAAATATTAATAGGAAGAAGCAAAATAGAAATTATATTTTTAAAGGGATTTTAGAATTGAAAAAAGTAATCATTGAAATAAAAGATCAACCTGTTTTACTAAATCTATTGGCAGCTTTCTTTTTGTTTAGTGTAGGAGTGCAATCTTTTATTTTGCTGTCTACAATTTATGGTTCAACAGAATTGGGATTGACAACCAGTAATATGATAATTGCAATAATAATCATTCAATTTTTAGGAATTTTTGGAGCTTATTTCTTTGCAGGATTATCTAAGAAAATTGGTAATATTTTAACCCTGAAAATCACAATAATTATTTGGTTATTAGTTAGTTTGAGTGCTTATATGTTGGAAAAAGATGATCCGGATGTTCAATTAAAATTTTATATAATAAGTTTTTTTCTCGGTTTAGTTTTAGGAGCTATACAAACCTTATCAAGATCGACCTTTTCAAAGTTAATTCCGGAAGAATCAAAAGATCACGCTACATATTTTAGTCTTTTTGGCTTTACCGAGAAGATTGCAATTGTTTGGGGTACATTTATTTTTGGAATAGCTCTTGAATTAACCGATTCGATGAAATTGTCTATTTTGCTTCTCTCCCTGTTCTTTTTTGCAAGCTTTATAGTTATAAGTTTTATGAAAAAAACAGATTATGTGAGATAAGATTTTTTAAGATTAAATCAAATAAATTAAATTGTTGTCATATGAGTAGTATTCCTTTTGATTTTATTGTTGTTGGAGCAGGAATTGTTGGAGCAGCGACCTCCTATAAATTACAATTAAAGTTTCCAAAAAAGACCATTGCTATCCTTGAAAAGGAAAAGATACCTTCATATCATCAAACGGGAAGGAATTCAGGAGTGATTCATTCTGGAATTTATTATAAACCGGGATCTTTAAAAGCCTTGAATTGCAATAATGGAAGAGACCAACTGGTTGATTTTGCTTTAAAGAATAATATTGAACACAACATCTGCGGAAAAATAATTGTTGCAACTAATAAAGAAGAAATACCTGACCTGGAGAGAATATATGAAAATGGTTTAAAAAATAACACAAAGGGAATTCGTTTATTGAATAGTAAAGAAATAAAAGAAAAGGAGCCTTTTATTGAGGGAATTAAAGCAGTTTGGGTACCTAGTGCCGGAATTATAGATTATGCAGATGTCACAGAAAAATTGATTCAAAAGGTGATTGAAATCAATCCAAAAAGTAAATTGATATTAAATTGTAGGGTGCAAGATATTGATAGAAAGAAGAAAGGATTATTCGTAAAAACCGATTGTGGTAATTTTTCATCTGAAAAAATAATATTTTGCGCAGGCTTGCAATCCGATAGAATGGCCAAAAAGGATCATTTGAAAATAGATATGCAAATTGTTGGATTTAGAGGGGATTATTACAAGATTAAAGATCATGCTAAAAGCAAGATCAATAATTTAGTATATCCGGTTCCTGATCCGAAGTACCCGTTTTTAGGAGTGCATTATACGCCAATGATCAATGGAGATGTTGAATGCGGACCAAACGCAGTTTTTACATTTAAAAGAGAAGGTTATGCTTTGACCAGTTTTGATCTAAAGGATACTTTGCAAGCTTTTGGTTTTATGGGTACCTGGAAATTATTCTTTAAAAACTGGAGAAAGGGAATGGAAGAATACAGAAGAGCTTTTTCTAAGAATCTATTCGTAAAAGAATTGCAAAAATTGATGCCTTCCATAACAAAGAATGATGTTGAGTTTTCTCGTTCAGGAGTAAGAGCTCAAGCGGTTGATCTAGATGGGAATATGATTGATGATTTTAAAATCATTAATAATAATGGTGTCATTCATGTGCTTAATGCACCTTCACCAGCTGCTACTTCGTGTTTAGCCATTGCCGATGAAATACTATCCAAAACATTTAATGTAAAGATTTCATCAAACGATGTTAACACAGATGAAGGTGAATGTTGTTATTACAAATAAAAAAAAGGCTTATTTTTCCAAATCAATAAAATGATCTATTCACTCTTTTGTAAATGAACATCCATTTGTGGAAATGGAATTTGAACTCCTGATTTATTAAAGGCATTATAAACATTTTCATTCATATCAAAAAACACACCCCAATAATCGTCAGAATTAACCCAAACTCTAAAAGTTAAATTGACAGAGCTGTCTGCCAATTCAGTTAATCCTATAAATGGTGCAGGATCCTTTAATATTCTTTTATCACTTTCTCCTAATTCATTTAATATTTCTCTTGATTTTTCAACATTTTCACCATAGGCGATACCTACAGAAATATCAACTCTTCGAGTAGGTTCGGTAGAATAATTTACCATAGAATTCGTTGAAAGACCTCCATTAGGTATGATAATAGTTTTATTATCTAGATCGGTAAGTATTGTGTTAAAGATCTGGATCTCTTTTACAGAACCCTTATGTCCTTGAGCATCAATAAAATCGCCTACCTTAAATGGTTTGAAAAGTAATATCATGACACCACCTGCAAAATTTTGTAAAGTCCCCGAGAGAGCCATACCTATAGCTAAACCAGCAGCTCCCAGAATTGCAATGAAGGAAGTCATTGCTACTCCTACCATACTAAGAACGCTAATAGCCAGTAAAACTTTTAACAATACCCCAACTATACTTTTTAAGAAAGGCTTTAGTGATTCTTCCGTTTTTTGTTTATCTAAGGCTTTAACAAAAAGGTTTAATAATTTTTTAATTATGATGGAACCTATTATCCAAACTACAATTGCCCCTATTAATTTAGGTCCGTATTCTAAGATAATTTTTGTTAATTGCTCCAATAGTTGATTTATGTCAATATTCATTGTTTAAAATTTTTATTTTTAATACTCCTCGCTAATTGTCTTTAGTTCAAAAAAATTAGCAAGGAGCAAATATATAAAATTGCCTTATATAAATTAATGGCTTTTCAAGATTATAATCTTGATTGTTAAATAAAATGAACGAAATAGATTTTAACTTCAGGAAAAAATTAAATTTGTAGCAAAATGCAGACTAATTGAACCTTAAAAGATATACTTCCGAATTTAAATACAATTTAGAACTGGCTATTCCGGTGATGATTGGTCATTTAGGTCATGTGTTGGTTGGTTTGGCTGATAATATAATGGTGGGTCGTCTGGGGGCTGCCCATTTGGCGGCAGTTTCATTAGGCAACAGTTTTGTTTTTATCGCCTTCTCTTTGGGGATAGGATTCTCTTTTGCCATAACACCTTTGATCGCAGAGGCTGATGGTGAAAACAATATGGATAAAGGACGAAGAATTTTTCAGCATGGACTCCTGTTATGTACTACTTTAGGAATAGGTATGTTTTTAATATTGGTGTTAGCTACACCCATATTACAGTATATGGATCAGCCTCCTGAAGTTGTTGAGTTAGCAATTCCGTATTTGGAGATTGTGGCCTTCTCGATGATTCCGTTGATGATATTTCAGGCTTTTAAGCAATTCACAGATGGTCTCGGACAAACCAAATATGGAATGCATGCAACAATAATTGCAAATACTGTTAATGTTATTTTAAATTTTGTTTTAATTTATGGACTTTGGATATTTCCACGATTGGAATTGGTTGGGGCAGCTTATGGCACATTAATTTCGAGAATTGCCATGTTAATTTTTATTATACTCATATTAAATTCAAGGAAAAAATTTAAACCTTTTTTTAATAGATTAAAATTAGATGAGATCAAAAAAAGTATATTGATGAATATTATTAATTTAGGGTTTCCTACTGCATTGCAAATGTTCTTTGAGGTTGGTGTCTTTATCGCAGCCGTATGGTTAGCCGGTACTATGGGAACAATTGATCAGGCAGCTAATCAAATTGCATTAAATTTATCGTCAATGACATTTATGATAGCTGTGGGATTAGGAGTTGCAGCAACTATAAGAGTTGGAAATCAAAAAGGACTCAAAAATTTTGAAGATCTGAAAAGAATAAGCTTATCAATTTTTTTACAGGTTTTTATCATTGAATTTTTTTTCGCAATAGCATTTATCCTGTTAAAAGACATTTTACCACTGGCATATATCAACGACATATCTGTAGTTGAAACTGCTGCATCATTATTGTTAATTGCCGGATTATTTCAATTGTCTGATGGTATCCAGGTTACCGTTTTGGGTGCGCTCAGAGGATTACAGGATGTGAAAATACCAACCTATTTAACTTTTATATCATATTGGATTATTGGTTTTCCAATTAGTTATATATTGGGAAAGGTTTTAAATTATGGTTCTCAGGGGCTTTGGGTAGGGTTGTT
>Ga0164315_10000807_pt1 | contig 22643 bp, 19 predicted proteins | sample GuaBasSedimGuay6_FD_113737 | JGI IMG/M metagenome (GOLD analysis project Ga0164315, IMG submission 113737) | Subseafloor sediment microbial communities from Guaymas Basin, Gulf of California, Mexico - Guay6, Core 4569-2, 0-3 cm | ecosystem: Environmental > Aquatic > Marine > Hydrothermal vents... | reverse complement strand
GAAATGACGCTGCATATCAAACTCCATGATATAACCATAACCACCCATAATTTGCATACCCAGGTTGGCCGCCTTCACATAAGTTTCTGAACCGAACAGTTTGGCCATGGATATAGCCATTAAGGCATCATTGCCTTTCGAAAGCTGCCATGCTGCGTTCCACAGTAGCAGACGGCTTGCCTCCACTTCGGTCTGTATATCTGCCAGCATATGGGCAATGGATTGAAAGGTGCCGATAGGATGCCCGAACTGGTGGCGCTCTTTAGCATATTCCAGGGCCTGATCCACTACAGATTGTGCTGCGCCACTATAGCCGGCGGTCGTCATCAAACGTTCCAGTTGCAAGCCTGAGAGCATATACTGCCAGCCCTTATTTTCCTCTCCCAACAGTCGGTCAGCAGGTATTTTTACGTTATCGAGAAACACTTCGTAAGTGCCCAATGCACGACGCCCCAGGGTATCAAGTTTGCGCAACTCAACTCCGGGCGTGGTGTTATCCAATAAAAACAATGAGACCCCTTTCTGATAGGGCACTGTTGAATCAGTTTTGGCATACAGATTGATTACGTTATCTTTGGCTCCAGCACCAGTTGAAAATACTTTTTGTCCGTTGATGATCCAGTGATCCCCCTCTCGCCTGGCGCTGGTACGCATCGCCCCGGCGTCTGATCCGGCATTAGGCTCGGTCATGGATATAGACATGCGGATTTCACCGCTGATAAGTCTAGGTAGCCAGTAGCGCTTTTGTGTTTCTGTGCCGTTATGCAGGATATTCAGGCCGTTGAATACGGAGGTAGCGTAAGCGCCGAGAAAGTCGTAGCTCTTTCGTCCCAACTCCTCTGCAATAATAGTAAAATCAAGCACACTGCCATTCAGCCCGCCATACTCTTCGGGAAAGGGCATCTGCATCAGCCCCTGTTCGATGAAGGCATCGTAAAGCTCATAGGGGTAGCGCTTCTCCACGTCAGATTGTTGGATATAAGCGGGCGTGGCGATACGGTCCAGCATGGTGCGTACGCTGTCCCGCAGCATTCGCTGCTCTTCAGTAAATTCAAAATCCATCGTCGTTTCCCTTGTCTGCGGGGTTGATCAGTCTCTGCGCTGGTTAAAAGGCCGTTTGTATGTCATCGATGCGATAGTGTTGCGCAGAATCTCGGTGGTACCTCCGCCCAGGGCAAAACCCCTGGCATCGCGCACCATGCGCTCCAACGGGAAATCTCGTGTATAGCCGTAGTGTCCGTGAATTTGCAGCGCCTCATTGGCAACCCGTTGTACCATTTCGTTGGCATAGAGTTTGGCGATGGCCGCATCCAGTGGGTCGGGAAAGCCATCTTTAAGGTTCATGGCCGCATGGTGAACCATAAGTCGGGATGCGTGAATCTGGGTGACCATATCGGCGATTTTCCACTGGATCCCCTGAAACTCACAGATTGGCCGGCCAAACTGGTGACGCTCTTCGGAGTAGGATTGGGCAGTATCGAGTGCTCCCTGGGCAAGACCCAGGCACATGGCGGCGTTACCTACCCGTTCTGGTCCAAAGGAGCTCATAAGCACCTTGAAGCTTTTGGTACTGGTAGGGTCCCCCACCATGAGAATGTCTTCTTTTGGTATGCGGCAATTATCAAAGTACAGCTCTACCTCTGGCATGCCACGCCCTCCCATCTTGCGTGCGGGACGACTCACTTCAAAACCCGGGGTACCCTTCTCTATCATCAGGGCGCCAATGCCTCGGGGACCTTCACATTCGCCAAAACGGGCGAACACCAGAATATGTGTTGCCAGGTGGCCGCCAGTGCAAAAGGCTTTCTCGCCCTTGAGTACATAATGATCACCATCAGGGGTGGCGGAGGTAACCATGTCGGTCATGGCCGAGCCGGCGCCAGGTTCACTAATGCCGATGGCGATCATATGCTCGCCTGTGACGCACTTGGGCAACCAGCGCTGTTTTTGCTCCGGGCTGGCCAGGACATCGATAGCCCGTGACGGGCCATTGATCGCCAGCTGGCAGATCAGCGCTGTGTTAAAGCAGACGCGCGCCACCTCTTCCAGAAAAATAGTGGCCTGAATAATCGGTGCCCCTGAGCCGCCGTATTGTTCCGGAATCACCAGCCCAAGGTAGCCAAGCTCTGCCAGCAAATCTCGATTTTCTACTGGGAAAGTCTCCTCCTCATCCCAATGGGCGGCTTTTTCCCTAAATGCTCGTTCGGCGAATTTTCGTACTTCCTGGCGAAAACCTTCCAGTTCCGGTTGAAGTGAAGCCATTGTACCCTCTCTATGTTGACATGTTGTTTGGTGTACTTTACGTGCCGCACCGTTTAACCAGTCATAGCGGATTATAGGTCAGCACCTCGTTGCCTTCCTGGTTGATCACCCCTGTGAACGTTCGTGCCAGGCCATGGACATTATAAAGGGAGTATTGGAAGAAAATCCACCCTCGCCTTATCAGCCCTGGGATGTATGGTGTTTTTCGATGGCTTCCTGAATTTTGATCATCTCCATAATATTTTCCAGATTAAGCAGCCCGACAATTTTCTCACCCTCGGTTACATAAATCATCTGTGCGGTATTTCCCCGCATTCTTTCGAGTAGTTTTCCCAGTGGCTCATTGATATCCGCATTAAAAATATCTTGTAGTGGCAAATCGGAGATGCGGGCATACTCGCCTTTTTCCTGCAGACCTTTTATCAGATCACTGTGATATAGCACTTTGTCGAGTTTGTCCTGGTATCCGACCGGAAAATCTTTCTGGCTCCCTGCGAGCGTCAATTCGATAGCCCTGGCCAGGTTGTCTTGTGGAGAGAGGGTATGAAATTCCCTGAGTATGGCATGTCGGACACTGGCGTGGCTGAGAATTGATTTAAGTTGTTCTGCGCTGCTTTCGATGGTTGCACCAAACCAGATAAAAATCGCTATAAACAGCAGAAATGGATTGTACATTATGCCCAGCAAGCCCATGCCTATGGCGAGCAACCGCCCAACGCTGGCGGCTTTTTGTGTTGCTTTGGCGTGATCCATGCGTAATGCCAGGGCTGCTCGTAAAACGCGACCACCATCCATCGGAAAAGCTGGCAGCAGATTGAAGACACCTATAAAAACATTCACTATCATTAGTCGGTAGAGAAAGGATCCTCCGGTCACGCTGAGTTCCTCTGCTGTCATCGGGACGTTTTGAAAATCTATATAGAGATAGAGCAAGATAGCGATGACGAAATTTACGGTAGGCCCGGCGATGGCTACATTGATTTCCTGGCGGGGATCGTCAGGCATTTTTTCCAGCGAGGCAACGCCGCCAATAGGTAACAGGGTGATACTTCGAGTCTGAATACCGTAGCGGCGGGCCGTGAGAGAATGACCAAACTCGTGGAGGACCACGCAGCAAAATAATGCCAGAATAAATCCAACCCCGGAAATTACCGCACTTACGGTGCCGTGCTGGTTCCAGTAACTGATTCCTATCAAATAGATGAGCAGCAGGAAGGTGGCATGGATATAGATATCAATGCCGGCGATACGGGTTATTTTCCATGACCATTTCATTTCTCAATTCTACACACATATTCGATGTTGGTTTGTACTGAATTTCGAACCACCGTACTGGTTGCCGTGAAGCTCCAGCCATGGGTAGTTGCAATTGACTGATTTAGTTTGATCACAGAGAGTGGTACATTGGTTGCCAGTTGTAGATAACCCGAATATCCCACTGTTAAGGAAAAGCCATGTTCCGAAACCTCCTGTTTGTTCTGTTCTCACAGTTTGTCGTGATAAGCGCCATGGCGGGTGGACTCCGTGTCGGCCTCTCTGCGGACTATGCACCCCTCGTATTTAAGCAGGAGGGGCGCATCGTCGGTATAGAAGCCGATAATATAGTGGCGGTAAGCAAGATCATCGGGCAGAAGATGACAGTGGTTGAAATGCCCTTCAAGAAACTGCTGCCGGCCCTGCAGGCTGGCGAGATCGATGTCGTTATGTCGGGTGTGAGTGTCACCGCCGAGCGCAGTGCGCTGGTACAGTTCACTGACGGCTATATGCAGATGGGGCAAATGGCCATCATGCATCGTGACAAGGTGGCGCAATTCGCCCAGCCCTGGTCTGTTTACCGTGAAGGGGTGCGCATTGGTGTGGAGCCCGGTACAACAGGAGCGTATTTCGCCGAGCAGGAGCTCAAGAATGCCCAGCTCAAGTACGTTGCGGATGCGGCGGCGGCTTTCGCCAGCCTGCGTAGTGACGAGATCGACCTGTACATCCACGACGCGCCTACCAGCTGGCAGCTGGCGACTTCAACGGAGAATAACGACCTGATCAGCCTGTATTCTCCCCTCACCGATGAAATGCTCGCCTGGGTGGTGCGTAAAGAGGATGATGCCCTGGCTGGCGAGCTCAATCAGGCCCTGGCCAAAATGAAAGCCAGTGGTACCCTGCGTTACATCCTCAATCGCTGGATTCCGGTGACCGTCGAGGTGCGCTGACCCCGGGCGTCAGGGTGGGTAGCCCGGCCTATTTGACATGCATTGGCGCCCTGTTGTGTCTCAGCTAAAGCCCACGCCCTGTTCCGCCAACTCCACCAGCAGTTTACAGGGCTGCCAGAATTCATCCCCGGTCTGCTGCTGGTATTGACGCAGCGCCGCCACGACCTTGTCCAGGCCGATGCTGTTGGCGTAATGCATGGGGCCGCCGCGATACAACGGCCAACCGTAGCCGTAGACCCAGACTACATCGATATCACTGGCGCGGATGGCAAGGCCTTCCTGCAGGATTTTGGCCCCCTCGTTGATCATGGGGTAGATACAGCGCTGCAGAATCTCCTCGTCGGAGATTTCCCTGGAGCCCATCCCCGCTTGTGTCGCGAACTCATGGATGATCTCCTCCACTACCGGGGAGGGAGTCGGTTTGCGCTTTTCATCGTAGTCGTAGTAGCCGGCGCCGGTTTTCTGGCCGCGTCGGTCCAGTTCACACAGGCGATCGCGGATGGTCTCACCCTTTGACGTTTCCTTGTTCCAGCCTATGTCCAGTCCTGCCAGGTCGCTCATCTGGAAGGGGCCCATGGGCAGGCCAAAGTCGTAGATGACCTTATCGACCTGATGGGGCAGGGGCCCCTCCAGAATCAGTTGCTGGGCCTGCGCCTGGCGCGTAAACAACATTCGGTTGCCGACGAAGCCCGGGCAGACCCCTACCAGGACGGCGGTTTTGCGGATGCGTTTGGCGAAGGACATGCTGGTTTTGATGACGTCTTTGGCGGTTTTCTCGCCGCGCACCACTTCCAGCAGTTTCATCACGTTAGCCGGGGAGAAAAAGTGCAGGCCGATAACATCTTGTGGTCGGCTGGTGGCGGCAGCGATCTCGTTCAGGTTCAGAGCGGAGGTATTGGAGGCGAGAATGGCACCCGCTTTGGCGATACTGTCCAGCCTGGTGAAGATCTCCTTCTTCACGTCCATATTTTCAAATACGGCTTCAATGATGAGGTCGCAGTCCGCCAGGTCGCTGAGTTCCAGCGAGCCGGTGATCAGGCCGCAGCGCCTTTCAACATCCTGCTGGCTGATACGGCCTTTGCTGGCGGTGTTTTGATAGTTTTTGCGGATGACTCCCAGACCTCGGTCCAGGGCGTCCTGGCTGGTTTCCACAATGGTGACGGGGATGCCGACATTGACCATATTCATGGCGATGCCACCACCCATGGTGCCAGCGCCGATCACCCCTACCTTGTTGATTTCACGCTCGGCGGTGTCCCGGGGGATGTCCGGAATTTTGGCCGCCTGGCGCTCGGCGAAGAAAAAGTACTGCTGGGCCGCCGACTGGGGTCCGGTCAGGCGTACACCCTGGCTCAGGGCGTTGACCGGGGGGTTGTCTATAGTGATGACAGCGACGCCGTCTTCCACCTGGTAATCAGCCATATCTGTGAGTGCTACCATGAGCTTCTCCCCTGGAATTTTTGTGAGAGGCCAGACGGTATCAGAAGCCATCACCAATGGCTATCGGGGAGTCATCGGGATGGAATTACTTAAGTAACGGGACTTACGCTACACACAGCGCTGCGTAACCGGCATTGCCTGTGCCAGTACCTTTTGAATTTGATTCTGTTATTCTAGATTACCTCGTCACTCCCGTGTAGGCGGGAGCCCATAGCTTTCAATGATTTATAGATTCCCGCCTGTGCGGGAATGACATTAATCAGAGTTTCGCCAGGTCCTTTTTTTTGAGATGAGTTTTGCAATGACTAACCAGGCCAGAATTTTTGACGAGACTGTTGCCGGTCGCCGTTCCCTGCGAGCCTATCTGCCGCAGCCGGTTGACGCACAGACACTGGAGACGGTGTTTTCGGTCGCCCAGCGGGCGCCCAGCAGCTGCAACACCCAGCCGTGGCTGGTGCACGTGGTATCGGGTGACAGCCTGAATGCACTGAGAGAAGAAATGCCCACGCGTTTTATGGCGGGGGACATGAGTCTGGATTTTCCCTCCAGCGGTATGTATGAGGGAGTGTACAAAGAGCGACAATATGGCTCCGCCCAGGCGCTTTATGATGCCGTGAATATCACCCGGCAAGACAAGGCTGCGCGGCAGCAGCAGTTCATGCGCAACTTTACCTTTTTTGATGCACCCCATGCGGCATTCCTGTTCCTGCCCGAGCCCTTTGGCCTGCGCGAGGCGGTGGATCTGGGCATGTATGCCCAGACCCTGATGCTGGCCATAACCGCACACGGCCTGGGCAGTTGTCCGCAGACCTCATTGAGTTACCAGGCGGATTTTGTCCGCGAGCAATTGGGCATAGACGCCAGCAACAAACTAGTGCTTGGTCTGTCCTTTGGTTACCCGGACCCGGATGCTCCGATCAATGCCTGCGTCACCAACCGCGCAGCCCTGTCCGATGCCGTAATCTTTCACTCCTGACAGGGCAGGTTCACTATGACAGCTACAATCCTTACCGAAAACCGCGACGGTGTACTTGTGGTGACCCTCAATCGCCCCGATAAGAAAAATGCCATCAACGTTGAAATGTGGGTTGAAATGCGAGAGACGTTCAAGGCCGCCGCCGAGGACGATGCCGTAGCCTGTGTGCTGCTGTGCGGTGCTGGCGGGCATTTCTGCGCCGGTGTCGATTTGTCCGGTTTCGGTGACGCATTCTCCGACAAGGAGTACCCCTTTGAATCAGCCGCGCGAGCCGTGGTTGAGTTTGATAAGCCATTGATAGGGGCGGTACAAGGCGTGGCTGTCGGTGGCGGCGCCACGGTACTGTTTCACGCTGATATCGTATACGTGGGCGAGAGCCTGCGTATGCGCCTGCCTTTCGTCAGCCTCGGTCTTGCGCCGGAGTGGGGCAGCAGCTACATGCTGCAGGCCAATATCGGCGCCCAGCGAGCGGCTGAGCTGTTTTATACCGCGCAGTGGATAGATGCAGACAAGGCCGTTAACTGCGGTATCGCCGCCGCTGTACTGCCCGATGCGAATCTGTTCAATCATGCGCTGGCCAAGGCCACCGAGATAGCGCAGTGGCCGCTTAATTCCCTGCGAGAGACCAAACGCACACTGCGCATGCACCACCTCGAAGCCATCGATGCAGCCATTAATGCTGAGCAGGCTGTGTGGAAGCGACAGGCCGGGTCCCCGGAGAATATTGAGGCAATTACCGCCTTTATGGAAAAGCGGCCGGCGGATTTCCGCAATCTGTAGGGCTGGCCATATATAACCTATGACATTAAGTGCCTGGTGTTGTGGTTTATTGTGGTGAATGTATTATTGGTTTAATAACCTCAAAGAAAAAGGATGCACATGTTTACTCTCCCCAAAAGCAGGTTACATCTGTCACTCGCTCTGGTTCTCTCTGCCGGATTACTGGCCTGCAGTGACTCCAACAATAACAACAACAAGTTTAACAACGAACCGAATTATCAGGCCGACATCGTCTGGACGGAATACGGTATTCCCCATATCACGGCGCAGGATTGGGGTAGCCTGGGTTATGGCTATGGTTACGCCTACGCCCAGCAGAACTTCTGTGCCGTGATGAGCGAGTACGTGACGGTAAAAGGCGAGTCTGCCCGTTATTTCGGAGATGATTCGGGTCTCGACATTGACTCGGTATTCCCGCCAGCCAATTACGGTGATCTCAATTTGGACCTGGTTATGAAACTCGTGAATACTGATGAGCAGGTTAACCGCATGATTGATAAATTGCCCGACTACATAGTGGAAAACTTCACGGGCTACGCCGCGGGTATAAACCGCTACCTGGCGGAAACCGGTGTTGATAACCTTGCCGAAGGAGAGGCCGGATGCCGGGGCGGCGAGTGGGTGCGCGAAATCGATCTGATGGATGTCGTTCGCCTGGCACACAAAACCGTATTATTTGCCAGCACGGTGCAACTGGCCGATTTCGTAGTGGCGGCCAGTCCGGAGAATAGTGTTGCGCAGTTCACTCCGGCCAACCGGGAAAAAGTGGAAGAATTACTGGTGGCGTCTATCAACAAGGAAGCCCTGGATGCTGCAATGAACGTGTCGGGGGAGCAGACACTGGGCAGTAACGCTTACGCCATTGGCGAACAGGCATCGCAATCCGATTCAGGCATCCTGTTCGGTAACCCGCACTTCGCCTGGCAGGGGCAACTGCGCTTTCATATGTCTCACCTCACCATGGGTGACGAATATGATGTGATGGGCGCTACGCTGTATGGTATTCCGGCCCCCCTTATCGGTTTTACTGAAAACCTGGCCTGGACACACACGGTGAGCACAGGGGCGCGTTTTACATTCTATGAGTTGGAACTGAACCCTGAGAATTCCATGCAGTATATTTATGACGGAGAGATGCGTGATCTGGAAACCCAGTCGGTGAGCGCACAGCTGCTGCATGAAGATGGTTCTCTGGAGACCGTGGATCATACGTTCTACCTCTCTCACTACGGGCCGATCGTGGATTTGAGTGGTATCAACCCACTGCTTGGCGGTTGGCCCAACGTGCTGGGTACCCTGGTGACTTACCGGGATGCCAACCTGGAAAACCTGCGCCTGATAGATCAAATGCTCAATATGGGCAAGGCTGCGGATCTGGGGGAATTTATGGAGGCAATGCGTGTTGTGGGAAACCCCTGGGCAAACACCATCGCCGCGGATCGCTACGGAGACGCCCTCTACAGTGATATAACGGCCATCCCGCACGTGACAACGAGCCAGTATCAAAACTGCGTCAGGGGGCTACTGCAAGGAGTGTTGACCAAAGCCGGCAGCCTGACCATGGATGGATCAGACCCGGATTGCGAGTGGGGCAACGACCCGGATACCGCGGAAGGCATTTTCGGCTATGACAGCCTGCCCAAACTGGAAACCCGGGAATATGGCGCCAACGCCAACGACAGTTACTGGCTGTCGAATCCGCGCCAGATACTTGACGGCTTTTCGCCGGTAATCGGTGAGGAGGAGGTACCGCAGAGTCTTCGCACCCGCCATACGTTTGATCAGGCGGAGATGCGCCTGGCCGGTACCGACGGCCTGGGCGACCCCGGCTTCAATATCGACAATATCCGCCAGATGCATTATCAGGCAACTAATTACACCGCCGGGCTGGTGGTGGACGATGTGGTGGTTATCTGCTCCGAGGTAGACGACTGGTCTCCCTACACCAGTGACACAGTGACGGTGACCGAGGCTTGCAACGTGCTCGCGGACTGGGACAAAACACATCTGGTCGATAGCGTGGGCGCGCACATTTTCTGGGAGTTCTGGCAGCGGGTGCGTGATATTGGAGAGCTGTGGGCGGTGCCCTTCGATGCGGCTGATCCGGTTAATACTCCGCGAGACCTGAATACCGGCAATGCCGATGTGGTTGAGGCAGTAAAGCAGTCTCTGGCCGATGGTGTCGCCCGTCTGGTCGAGTCCGGTATACCCATGGATCGACCCTGGGGTGAAGTGCAATTTGATGAGAAAAACGGTGAGCGTTACCCCATCCACGGTGGCTCCAGTTCCATGATGTTCAGCGTGATTACTTCAAATCTGGTTGATGGTGAGGGATATTCCGATATCACGCACGGCAACAGCTACATCCAGGCGGTCACCTGGGATGAGAGCGACTGTCCGGATGCCTACGCTATCCTTACGTACTCGCAGTCTACTGATCCGGCGTCCGACCACTATGCCGACGCCACAGAGCTGTACGCCAATGGCGGCTGGATTGATATGCCGTTCTGTGAAGGTGATCGCGATGCGCAGGAAATCGGCCGGGAGTCGATTTCAGAATAAGCCTACTGTAAAAAAACCTGGGGGTCAGGTCTAGAAATGTAGCATTCAAGCCTGAATGCTACATTTCTAGACCTGACCCCCAGGTTTTGGACCCCCAGGTTTTAGGGCTGCACGAAGTCAGTCACTTCCAGATTGAACCCAGACAGTGCGTTGAAGTGCACCGGCGCCGACATCAGGCGCATTTTGGTGACGCCCAGGCGCTTGAGAATCTGCGAGCCGGTACCGATCACCCGGTAGATTTGCACACCTTCTGAACTGGTTGGGCCGGTGATGCTGGGCGCTTGCGGAAATTGCTGCACTTCCGCAAGACTTTGCTCGGCGCTTATATCCTGGCCTATCAATACCACCACACCATTGTCCTTTGTGGCGATGTACTCCATGGCCCGGCGATAGGACCAGCCGGGTTCTGCTCCTTCAATACAGGTACCCAGTAGGTCGCGCAGGGTATTGACGGTCTGTACCCGCACCAGGGTATCCCTGCCTTCCCGGATATCGCCCCTGGTCATAGCGTAGTGCACGGTATCGTCGATCAGGTCTAAAAAAGTGTGCAACTCAAATTCACCGAACTCAGTGAGCACGGTCTTGCTGTCATGCAATTCCACCGAATGCTCATGCAGGGCGCGATACTCGATCAGGTCGGCGATGGTGCCCATACGCAGGTCGTGTTTTACCGCGAACTCTTCCAGTTGCGGGCGGCGCGCCATGGTGCCGTCTTCGTTCATGATCTCTACGATCAGCGCCGCCGGTTCGAAGCCCGCCATGCGAGCCAGGTCCACCCCCGCCTCGGTGTGGCCGGCGCGGCGTAAAACACCACCGGGCTTTGCTACCAGTGGAAAGATATGGCCGGGCTGAATGATGTCGGAAGGTTTGGCGGTGGCAGCCACCGCTTGCAGTGCCGTGTGCGCACGCTGCACCGAACTGATGCCGGGGCCCTTGCGCTCAGCCGCGTCGATGGAAACGGTGAAGTTGGTTTCGTGCTGGGAACGGTTGTCGCGCACCATCAGGGGCAGTTGCAACTGGCGCGCACGCTCCTCGGTGATGGGCATGCAAATCAGGCCGCAGGCCTCACTGGAAAAAAAAGTAATGATTTCCGGTGTGGCCGCTTCCGCGGCGATAATCAGATCACCTTCGTTTTCGCGGTCCTCGTCATCCATCAGGATGACCATTTTCCCCTGGCGGATATCGTCGAGAATATCCGGGACGCTACTCAGTGCCATAGTGGTTGCCTCAGTTTATATCAGTTCGATGCCCACAGCGGTTGCTTCGCCACCGCCGATGCACAGAGCGGCAACACCGCGCTTTTTGCCCAATTGCTTCAAAGCGTACATCAGGCTGACGATAATCCGCGAACCGGTGGAACCGATAGGATGGCCCTGGGCGCAGGCGCCGCCGTGTACGTTGACTTTGGCGTGATCCAGCCCCAGGTCCGCCATGGCCAGCATGGTGACCATGGCGAAGGCCTCGTTGATCTCGAACAGGTCAACGTCAGCCACGCTCCAGCCGGTTTTCTCGAACAGTTTCTTAATCGCGCCGATAGGTGCGACAGTAAACTCGTTGGGCGCCTGGCTGTGGCGCGCGTGGGCCACGATGCGGGCCATGGGAGTTAGGCCTCGGGCCTGTGCTTCGCTGGCGCTGGTCAGCACCAGGGCGCTGGCGCCGTCGGAAATGGAGCTGGAGTTCGCCGCGGTGATACTGCCGTCTTTGGCAAAAGCCGGGCGCAGCTTGGGAATCTTGTCGATGAGGGCCTTGTGGGGCTGCTCATCATCGGACACCACGAATTCACCCTTGCGGGTTTTTACGGTAACCGGCGCGATCTGCGCTTTTAGCGAGCCATCATCGATGGCCTGCTTGGCCCGGGTCAGTGACTCGATGGCAAAGGCATCCATCTGCTCCCGGGTGATGCCGCGCTCGTCCACGGTTTCCTGGGCAAAGCTGCCCATGGCGCGCCCGGTGTAGGCGTCTTCCAGCCCGTCCATAAACATGTGGTCGTAGATGGTCTTGTGGCTCGAGCCCACACCGCCGCGTACCCCGGGTAACAGGTGCGGGGCGTTGGTCATGCTCTCCATGCCGCCAGCCACCACAATCTTGTTGGTTCCGGCCACAATACTGTCGTAGCCAAAGATCGTGGCCTGCATGCCGCTGCCGCAGGCTTTATTCAGCGTTACTGCTCCGGAAGATGCGGGAATGCCGGCGCCGATGGCGGCCTGCCGAGCCGGACACTGTTTGAGGCCGGCGGGCAATACACAGCCCATAAATACTTCGTCAACATCCGCAGGGTCGATACCGCTGCGTGCCACGGCCGCGGTAATTGCGGTGGTGGCCAGTTCAGTTGCGGCGACAGCTGACAGGCTGCCCTGCAACCCACCCATGGGGGTGCGGGCGCCATCGACGATTACGATTGAATCATTGCTCATGTTGGGGGCTCCGTTGATATCTCAAATGGAATGGGGCGGAATGTCGCAAGCCGCCGTCAAGGGGCGCCAATTTAGCCATATACGCGCCTATTTCTCAAGGTTGATCCGGTATGCCCGGTTTGAACAATTTGCCGCGCACCGCTTCCCGGTAGCGCAGGGGGCTTATACCGCAGTGTTGGCGAAACAGCTGGGAAAAGTAGCTGACATCCTGCAGTCCTAGCTGCCAGGCGATGTCGCCGACGCTGAGATTGCTGTGGCGCAAGAGGTCTTTGGCGGCGGTGATGCGCAGACTTTGCAAATAGGCCTGTGGGCTCATGCCCGTGGCCTGTTTGAAGCGGCGGTTCAAGGTGCGCGGACTCAGCTCCAGGTGCGCGGCCAGCAGCGCCATAGAGACAGGGGAGGGCAGGTGGTCCTGTAACCACTGCTGGGCCTCCAGTACAGCCTCGTCGTGATGGGAGCTGTCGGCTTCGTTCTGGTAGGCGGCGGCGCCGAATGTCTGACGGATTTCCGGTGAAAACTGGTTTTCGACGGCCCGGGCGATGCGGCTGCCAAACCATTCTTGCACGATATGTACCATCAGGTCGGCAATAGAGTTAACACTGCCCACGCAGTAGATGTTGTCACACTGGGTAATCAGGTGGCGGGTTTTTAGTTCTACCTCGGGATAGCGCCGGCTGAACTGCTCAAAATAATTCCAGTGGGTGGTGGCGGGCTTACCAGACAGCAGTCCGGCCTCAGCCAGCAGGCAACTACCGGTCCCCACGCTGCAAATACGTGTCCCCGAGGCCGCCAGATCGGGTAACAGGCCCAGCCACGGCCTGGCGCCGTTTATCGTGGGTAGGGGGCTGCGCCAGATAGCGGGTAACAGCAGTAGGTCCATCGGTGGTAGCTCGTCGAATGAGGTATCCGGTTTGAGGGTGATGCCGCTGCCCAGCTTAATCCTTTTTCGAGTCGGCCCCACCAGTAAAAAACGCACCTGGGGTGCGCCCCGGGCGCCTGTACTGGCCATTTGGCTCGCCGCCTGCAAAATCTCCATGGGCAGGGTAATGCTGGTGGCCAGGGCGTTTGGGTAGAGCACAGCGCCGGCGGTATACATAGCGGATACATGTCAGGAGGTAATTGTGGCTAAAATACCACAATATGTGACTTAAAAAATATGTTTGTATTTCTTTGTCAAACGTACACTGGGTCGGTGTTTTATTAACTGAGAGAGTGTGGATTGATGGGCAGGCAGCGATTACCGGTTATTGTGGGCTTTGGTGGTATCAATGGGGCGGGGCGCGCCTCGGGACATCACGCCCTGGGCCGCATGGCCTACAGTGCGCTAACGGATGCCCAGCGCCTGCGAACCCTGGAGTCCCTGGCGACACTTATGAAATTGGATTCCGCCCGGGGGAATGAGCAATATATTCTTGATCACACGCTGATTCGGCGCATCGAAGACAGCCATTTTGATGTGGATTCTGTAAGCTGGAACCAGCGTTTTCCGACACAGAGCAATGGCCAGCCAGTTAATTTTGATATCCTGAAAAAACATTTGCCTGCGGTAATTCCACCGGACTGGGTGGTGCGAGCCACATCGGACGGTCATGTAAATGTACAGATTGTCGGCCAGCAGGATTTCCTGCTCCCCACCCATCGTGAATTTGAAGTGAAAGCGGCGGGGCAGCTACCCACCGGCTTTGAACCGGGTAAGCTCTATCAATCCCGTAGTCATCCCCGGGGCCTGCAAATGACAGTTTACGCGGCGTCCGATGCGCTGGCCAGTATTGGCCTGGATTGGGATATTGTCCGCGGGATGGTCCCAGTCGACCAGGTCAGTGTCTATGCGGGCAGTGCCATGGGGCAGTTGGATAGCGCCGGCGCCGGCGGTATGCTCAAGGCCCGCTATAACGGTCAACGGGTAACTTCAAAATATTGCCCACTGAGCTTTGCCGAGATGCCTGCCGACTTTATCAATGCCTATGTGCTGGGAAGTCTTGGTTCTACCGGGGCGAGCCTGGGTGCCTGTGCCTCGTTCCTGTACAATTTGCGCCACGGTATTGATGACATTCGTAGCGGGCGCGCACGGGTGGCATTTATCGGTTCTGCGGAAGCCCCTATCACCCCGGAAATCATGGAAGGTTACTCCGCCATGGGCGCATTGGCGACCGAAAAGGGCTTGCGTCAGCTGGACGGTCTCGAAGATGGGCAGCAGCCGGATATGCACAGGGCATGCCGGCCGTTTGCGCAAAACTGCGGTTTCACCATTGCAGAATCCGCACAGATGGTGGTGTTGTTTGATGATGCGCTGGCCATGCAGTTGGGTGCCACTGTATTCGGTGCGGCAACCGATGTATTTGTTAACGCTGACGGTCATAAGAAATCCATTTCCGGTCCAGGTGTGGGCAACTACATCACCATGGCCAAGGCAACAGCCGCAGCGCGAGCTATTGTAGGTGAACGAATATTGCGCAGTGGTGGCCTGGTGCAGGCCCATGGCACCGGTACACCACAGAATCGTGTATCCGAAGCCGATATTATCAGCAAGACCGCCAGGGCCTTCGGTATTGAGAGCTGGCCTGTAGCAGCCCTGAAGTCCTACGTGGGCCACTCCCTGGGTTCTGCCTCCGGTGACCAGATTACCGCCACACTGGGTATTTGGCATCATGGCATTCTCCCGGGTATTACCAGCATCGATGAAATTGCCTCTGATGTGCGCCAGGAGAACCTGGCGTTCAGCACCACCCATCGCGAGTTGGATCAGGAACAACGGAAGTACGCTATCATCAATTCCAAGGGTTTTGGCGGCAATAATGCTTCTGCTACTTTGTTAAGCCCCTCGGTCACCCGCGAAATGTTGCAGGCGCGTTATAGTGCTGACGAGTGGCAGGCCTGGGAGCGGGCTAATGAGGCCGTGCGCGAACTGCAACAAAACTATGACGATGCGATGATTGCCGGTACGGTAGATCCGGTTTACAAGTTCGATCATGGTGTGTTGCACGAAGATGATGTTGAAGTTGGCTCGCAGCAACTGGTGGTTGGTGGCCAGGTAGTTCAGCTGAATCTGGAGTCCCCTTACCACGATATGCGTATCGATTAGTTATTCGGGTGCGCAGAGCCTGCCCCGCCGCAGTGGGTGCTGCGCACCATCAATCCTGTGTTAGAGTCCCCACCTGATTCTGATCGGACCACCTGCCTTGCACTTAGCTTTACCTGTCTCCCTGCAAATCCCCGCATTATTATCGAATTGACTCCGCTGTCTTTGCGCCAGGCCGGTGACAGTGGTTTTATGAATGTCCTGGTGGGTTCGCCTGACTGAAGCTCGCGCCTATTACCGCAAATTGCTGCTATGATTGCTTCTCGATTTTCTTTGGTTCGCACAACGTATGCCTGACATCCTTCGGTTTTTACAAAATCGTAACTCCGCCCCCAAGCTGACTGAGCCCGCCCCCTCTGCCATTCAGATGCGGGAGATTTTTCGTGCAGCATTGCGCGCACCGGATCATGCCTGGCTGAGCCCCTGGCGCTTTATCACCATTGCCGGTGAACGCAGGCAGGCCTTTGGTGAGCTACTGGAGCAGTGTTTGCTTGTGCGTAAGCCCGATGCGGATGAGACGGCACGGACCAAGGCCCGCAACTCACCTCTGCGCGCGCCACTGCTGGTTGTTGTGGTCGCCCGTTTATCCGGACATCCCAAGGTGCCAGCCATTGAGCAGCGCCTATCGGCGGGCTGTGCGGCCCAGGCGATATTGCTGGCCAGCGAGGCATCCGGTTACGCGGGTATCTGGCGTACCGGCGACGCCGCTTTTGACCGCTGTGTAATGCATGGCCTGGGCCTGGAAACCGACGAGGAGATTATCGGCTTTCTTTATATTGGTACCCGCGATGGTCCCGCCAAACCCATCCCCCAACTGGATACTGCCGACTTCGTTTCAACTTGGTAGTATTCGTCTCCTGGAATTATCAACAAGAGAGTGAGCGTTATGCCCCCGAGTTTTGAAACCCTGGAATTACAGATTGAACAGCAGGTTGCCACGGTCAGCCTGAATCGCCCGGACAAGGCCAATTCCATGAACGGGGCCATGTGGGATGAACTGCAAACCTGTTTCGACTGGCTGGACCGGGAGCCGACAGTGCGCGCCGTCATCCTGGCGGGTAACGGCAAGCATTTCTGTGCGGGCCTGGATTTGGCCATGTTTGGTGGCTTGCACGGAGAAACATCGGAGCCATCGCGGCGGGCGGAACACCTGCGGCGCACTATTTTGCGCTTGCAGGATAACCTGAGTGCCATAGAAAAATGCCGGGTTCCGGTGCTGGCGGCCATTCACAATACCTGCATTGGCGGCGGGGTGGATATGACCTGCTGTGCCGATATGCGCTATGCCACGCAGGATGCGTATTTCTCCATCCGCGAGATAGATATCGGCATGACAGCGGACGTGGGTACCCTGCAGCGTCTGCCCAAGATTATTCCGGATGGTGTGGTGCGCGAGCTGGCCTATACCGGCCGCGACATGGGTGCGCAGGAGGCCAAAAGCGTGGGCTTTGTGAACCAGGTGTTTGAGGATAAAGAAACCATGATGCGCGAGGTGACGCGTATCGCCAGGGATATCGCCAAAAAATCACCGCTTGCCATGCGCGGCAGCAAGGAAATGCTGCTCTACTCCAGAGACCACTCGGTGGCGGAGGGGCTCAACTATATAGCTACCTGGAACGCGGGTATGTTAAGCCAGGCCGATTTACAGGCGGGCGTGCAGGCGCAGATGGAAAAGAAACTGGCCGTGTACGAAGACTAGGCCTGTTGGCGCTAGCCTATTACCAGGCGAGCGCTGCCGCGCGCCAGTTGCAACGAGATTTCCGCGGAGACTAATTGGTGAGACTTTTCGCCCGGCTGAACAGGCCGTGGATGCATTTTATTGTTCTGGGCTGCCTGCTGTTCTACCTGCAGGGCATATTTTTCCCCGAGCCCAAAGCGGTAATCGGCCCGTTGGATGGCGCGCGAATCAAGGCGCTGCAACAGCAATGGTTTGCCAGTACCGGCCGGCTGCCAACGCCAGAGCACCGGGTGCGAATGGTGGCGGCGGAGCTGGACAGGGATATGCTGTTCCAGCGCGCTGTCGAGTTGCAGCTATATCTGTACGATACAGTGGTGTACCAGCGCCTGTTGCGAAATATGCGATTCCTGCAATTGGGAGAGGGCAAAACCGACCAGGAGTTATATGAAGAGGCGCTGGAAATGCGCCTGCACCTCGGTGACGAAGTGGTTAAACGTCGGTTGATCCAGGTGATGGAGCAGTTGCTGCTGGCCGCCAATCCACCACCAGCGGTGACCGAGGAAGAGCTGGTCGCCGAGTTTGAGAAACGCCGTGAAGATTTGCGCCGGCCGCCACGCTACTCCATAGAACACCTGTACTTCAACCGTGAACGGGAGGCGGAGCTCAATACTGTTATCGCCACAATCCAGGAGCGGAACCTGAGTGTGGGGGAGACGCGCCAGATGAGTTCACCCTTTCTGCCGGGCTATGAGTTCAAGCGGCAAACGCCAGACCAACTGGCGCGGCATTTCGGTGCGGCCTTTGTAAAAAACCTGCAGGAGGCAGATCCCCGGCCCGGCGTGTGGCGCGGTCCCCTGCGCTCTACCTACGGTTTGCATTACGTGTGGGTGAGTGAGGTGCGGCCAGAGCGGGATGCGACGTTGGATGAGGTGCGCGCACAGTTGCTGCGCGACCTCGAGTCCAGGGCCAAAGCGGCGGCGTTGCAAGGTGGTATGGCCACCATGCGTGAGAACTACGAGGTGAAACTATGAACCCGCTGCGCCTCATCATGGGGCTGATCATGGGCCTGGCTATTGCGCAAGTCACACAGGCCCATCGTTTCGCACCCTCCCTGTTGAAGGTCAAGGAGATCGCGGACCAGCAATACAACATGGTATGGAAAACGCCGGCCCAGGGCACCAGTAACACGCCCCTGCGCCCACAGTGGCCCGATTCATGTGAGGTGAAAAACGCCAGCCAACCACAACTGGAGGGCACAGGTAAGGTCAGCACCTGGCAATTGGTCTGCAGCGACCTGGGAGAAGACGGCCTGGTGGGAGAAACCCTGGGGGTCTCCGGTCTTGGTTCTAACCAGTCTTCCGCCATGGTTATGGTGAGCTTGCTGGATGGGAGGCGGTACCAGCAGGTGCTCAACGCACAGCAGCCTGAATTTGTGGTGCCCGAAGAATCCAGTGCCGGTGAGGTGATGGGCGATTACTCGTTGCTCGGTATGGAACATATCTGGAGCGGTATGGACCACTTGCTGTTTGTGTTTGGCTTGCTGCTGCTGGTTGGCGGTGGCACCCGCCTGTTATGGACGATTACCGCCTTTACCGTGGGGCATAGTATTACCCTGTCACTGGTCACCCTGGGCTTTTTCGAATACCCGGTGGCCCTGGTGGAATTCGCCATAGCACTCAGCATTTTCGTGCTGGCGGTGGAGCTCACCCGCACCAGTAAACACGACATATTGTGGCGCAATCCCTGGTGGTTGGCCGGCGGCTTCGGCCTGTTGCACGGTATGGGGTTCGCCGGTGCACTGGCGGAAACTGGCTTGCCCCAGGACAATCTGCCGCTGGCGCTGCTGTTTTTCAACGTCGGTATAGAGATCGGCCAGATTGCCTTTATCGGGCTGGCGCTGGGCGCCTGGCATGTGGTCAGGCGACCCCTGGCAACCTGGCAGGATCGCCTGTTACCCATCCCGGTCTACATTCTTGGTGCACTATCCGCCATGTGGTGTATAGAGCGCGGCCTGGAGGCTCTGGTTTGAGATCAGGCCAGGGTGAAGGCTGTAAGGGCTTACGGGTTACCCGGCCAGTCTTCCATTTCAATGAAGGGGTGGAAGGCCAGGTGAATACCTTCCATTATGTTGTCTTCACTCTCCAGAATATGGCGCCGCCGTGTATAGCGACCTGTGGAGGAACGGGTATCGATGGCTTCAGTGGCATCGATACCGCCACGGCCGGAAAACAGAAGCTTTAACTCCATGTCATAGATATTGACCTGTAGTGATGCGGCCGCGGCCAGCATGTTCCAGTCGAAGTCAGCGGCAACGCTGGAGCCAGGGCCTTGAAGGAAGGGTTTACGGCTTACTCCGTCCCAGCGCGCCAGATGCTTGAGGCTGCCGTTGAAGGCCACTTGCAGTTCTACCAGGTCGGTGAAGATGAAAGCATCCAGACCCTTGTTCCCGGCCATTTGGTCGCGCACGCTTTCCATGATCTGGACAAAGCTTTTCATATTGGTTTTCCCGCTGGACGGATCTACCGGGTTTCCATAAGCTCGCACTGCTGTATTCCAGTGCTGCTGAAAATCGCGCTGGGGTAGCACCTTGAAACCGTTTTCCTTTAAATAGCCGCGGACGTCGGCATCAATCCGGGGTGCCTCTTTTTCCAGGTACTTGCGCGAGATTCCGCCCAGATTCACGTGGGCAATGACAACAGTTTTTACCTTGTCGACGGCCAGCCGCTCTTTATCGATCTCGAAAGGAACGGTAGTGGGGTTGTAAGTGGGTGTGCTGCTGCAGGCCAGCAGTGCCACAGATAGTGCGGCAAAAATCGCCAGGTGACACAAATTGTTAAATGGGCGCATGTGGAATTCCGATCCGTTATAGTGGTGGCAATGGTAGCAAAATCTCTGGCGGGGCACAGCGCTTAATGGCCTTTAGACCCCACTTTAGCCTGGACCTGCCCAACCATGGCCGCTCCCCTGGCTGAGTACGCCTACCGTGGCCGCTTTCTTCAGAATCAACTTTCCCGAGGGGGTACTTCGCAATAACAATGCCACTTGTTGTGCTCTGGTAGCGTATACCCCGAAAGCCAAGTATGCTGGCGGCCATAATTCAAGCATAAGAGCAAGCGATCGCTGTGTATTTCACGCTGGGTGAAATTTTGACCCTATTCCTGTTTGGGGCGTTGAGCCTGCATTTTCTGGGGGCTATCAGGGTGCGGGAGCTGGCGGTGCAAGCGGTGGTGCGCGCCAGTAAGCAGGACGATTTTCAATTGTTGGACCAGACGGTACACATCCGCCGTTTCTCCCTGAGTCGGGACGCTACCGGGCGCTGGCGTATCTGGCGCCAGTATCGATTCGATTACAGCTATGATGGTGTGGAGCGACGCCAGGGTGCTGTGATCATGCTGGGCAAACAGTTGCAGGCTGTTGTGGTTAGCGAAAGGGCGGTCACAGTACACTAAATTTGCAGTAGTGCCCGCAACAATACATTTAGTGCTAAGACAATCAGGAGGACGCCAAACACCCGGTCGATCAGCACGGCGCTGTGCTGCAGTCTTTTCAGGAAGGCCTTGCGCGATACCAGGGTGACGATCAGGGAATACCAGCAGGCATCGGTAACGCCCACTGTGGCGACCATTACACCTTTCTCCAGCACTTTTGCTTCCGGGCTCAGGAACTGACTGAACAGTGCCAGCATGAAAATTGCCAGCTTGGGGTTGAGAAAAGCCACCATAAAACCACGCAGCGCTGCGTTGTGGCTGCTGGTGTCTATGTCAGGCTTCAGGTCTGCGGTGCCGCTGCTGCGTAGGGAATTGACACCCAGGTAGATCAGGTAGACGCCGCCGAGCAGCTGTATGGCCAGAAATACGGCTGGTGAGCGCGTTGCCTTTGGTGCCAGTGTCCGACAGCATTGGCTAAAGCAGAGTGCAACCTGGCATATTTTCCTTTTGAGAGTTTCTGTAACACTGCGCCCTTGCACCTTTTTTCCACAGAATCTGTGGATAAGTCGGTGGGTAAATTGTTCGCCCTGCCTTCAAGTGTAGTAGCAGTGGTATTTGTTACAAATTGGTTAAAAAGTAATCAATCTTATAATTATCATATATATCATAGTGTTATGTGATTTAAGTGATGCTTTAGATTTAAAGTAAAAGCTAACTGCGTGAAAGTTTTGTGACAACTAACTTGTGTGCATAACCTTGTGGTAACTGCTACCTAGGGTACCTCGTCACTCATAATGTAATATTCAGCGAGTCGCCAAAGGCCATCAGTAAGGCGCGTTTTCGCAGGCATAGCGGGTCTACGTCAAGAAATCGCAATGCAGCTGATGGCCTTTGGCGGCTCGCCCGAAGGGAGCCACCCAATTCGCCCGCAGCCGCGTTGCAACGGGTAGTGCTTATTCTTGTTCGCCCTGATAGATACAGCCACTGGTGCAGGTCTCGCGGATCTCGATCCTACTTAGTTGGGGTAGTTCCGGCGTGAGCCTGCGCCAGATCCAGCGTGCAATATTCTCACTGGTGGGGTTCTCCAGGCCTGGGATCTCGTTCAGGTAATAGTGGTCAAGTTGCTCGTAGATGGGCCTGAAAGCGGCCTTGAGGTCATCGAAATCCATTACCCAGCCGCTGGGCTCAGTTGTATTCCCGGTGACCGACAGGCGCACGTGGAAGGAGTGTCCGTGCAGGCGGGCGCACTTGTGGCCCTCGGGGACATTGGGAAGGTGGTGGGCTGCCTCGAAGTGAAATTCCTTGTAGATTTCCATGCCTGAGTCCTCGCTTTTCCTGGGGTTCATCGGGTGCCGCTATAGACCAACCGTAAAGGGATGTCTGGTGCTCGCTGCAGCCTGGATTTTACTACTAAAATCAACAACTTTAATAAATCTCTTTTTTTTGGGGTTTTCCAGGGCTGGGGTTTGACAGCAAAGCCAGAATCTCTATAATGCGCCTTCTCGGTTAAGGGGTGATTAGCTCAGCTGGGAGAGCATCTGCCTTACAAGCAGAGGGTCGGCGGTTCGATCCCGTCATCACCCACCACTTTCCACCGGGGAGTAACTGCCGTGGACCGGTAGTTCAGTTGGTTAGAATGCCGGCCTGTCACGCCGGAGGTCGCGGGTTCGAGTCCCGTCCGGTCCGCCATATACAAAGTAAATATTCGGCCTCCCCATCCCCAAGGTTACTGGGTTAGCGTCGATCTGAAGTCCCGCGTGAGAGGATAGAGCCACATATCTTTGATCGGAACACTCTGCTTGCCTGCCGGTCCCAGTTTC
>Ga0164315_10000806_pt1 | contig 22650 bp, 19 predicted proteins | sample GuaBasSedimGuay6_FD_113737 | JGI IMG/M metagenome (GOLD analysis project Ga0164315, IMG submission 113737) | Subseafloor sediment microbial communities from Guaymas Basin, Gulf of California, Mexico - Guay6, Core 4569-2, 0-3 cm | ecosystem: Environmental > Aquatic > Marine > Hydrothermal vents... | reverse complement strand
AGCCAAAAAGGATCATATCAAAGTAAACAATATGAGCAAGAGATAACCGATACATCCGGGAATATAATAGCTGAACTAAACGGGTCGTATAATCTAAAACTGGATTACCTCGAAGTTCCATTTCTGTTTCACTATACCGATAAAGATATCATTTCTGCAGGTATAGGGTTTTCATATGGCCGGCTGGTAAATGTGAAAGAATACGAGCACGACACCCTGAACCAATTCACAACATTAAACAGTGGTCCTTACGACCGCAACGATTATAGTGTTTTGGTCGATCTCTATTTCAGGGTCCATAAAAAAATACCAAGATTCAAATTGAATATTCGTTATTCATATTCGATGAGCAAAATCAGGACCAGGGATTTTTATAATACTTTGGGCGAATACACTGGTACACGAGATCAATATAATAATGTAATCGCGATCAGATTGATTTATGTGTTTAATGAAAAGGCTAAGTTGGCAGATCCAAAATAGTACCAAGGGTTACCAACCTTGAAAAAGGTTGGCAACCCTTGGTATTACCTTTCAGAAAGAATCCCACCAGTCAACCTTAACAATTCTACCTGGCTATCAATCAAATCATAAATGGAATTTAATTTATTGGAAGATGCATTTAGGAAAATGAGTTGAACATCACGAAAGTTAAAGGAGTTGATAGTTCCATTGCGGTATTTTTCTGTAGCAATCTGCATATTTAATTCAGCACTCTCCAGGTTAACCTGGGCAACTTCAACCAACTGCCTTCTGATACCATATAGTTCAAATTGATTGACTAATAAATTCTCCAATGTTTGAGTTGCCTGTTGGATTTCTATTTCACCAATTGTTTCATTGATACTGGCACTTTCAATTGCACGCCTTGTATTACCACCATTAAACAGGTTAAAGCTCAAAGTAAAGTTTGCATAATAATCAAACAAATAAGTATTGTTCTGATGTTTTTCCCAATCGTACCAACCCTGGGTATAATCTGCCCCGGCATTCATAGAAATGGTTGGCCACATATCACTTTTGGCAATACTTACATCTTTCTTTAAAATCTCCTGGTTCACATACTGATTGAGAAGATTTGTATTGTTTGCCAGCATCTTATCCATCAAATCTTCCAATTCATAATATTGCAATTCAACCTGAAAACTATCAACCAGTGAAAATTGGACTTCTGGAGGTTCACCCAGTAATAAATTCAATCGAAGAAAAGCATTCTTCACCCTCAATTGTTGTAATAAATAATTTGTCGAATCACTCAGAAATGAATTTTTGGCCTGCAAGACTTCAAAAGTAACTGAGCTGCCAATATCTTTGCGCATCATTTCATAGTTATACCGATCACCAGATAATCCTTTTACAGATTCCAAAACTTTCAAACGTTCTTCTTCCAACAATGCCAGGTAATAACCCAAAATAATAGACTGTATAGTATTCTCAACCACAATCGTAGAATATCCCATGGAATACGCTTCAAGCAATTCCAGTTTCCTTTTGTTCATAGAAACCGACAACCCGTCAAAAAGTAGCCATTTCATGTTAGCGTAAGGTGTAAGTGAATTAGAATATTGATCACCTCTGTTATACTCAAAAGCAGAAGTATCAAAAACCGGGGTATTATCATATCGGTTAATACTACTCACACCAAGATTGATTGATGGGAACCTACCAACCGTACCCCAGCGATTGTTCAGTTCAGCAATGTTATACTGCTCCTGTGAAATCCTGATTTGAAAATTATTTTCTAATCCTATGATAATGGCACTATCCAGCGTTAATGGTTGTTGTGAAAATATGAAATGAAACGAAAGCATCAACATTAAAGAAATTAAAAATCGAAGTCTTTTGTTGAAAAGAATTATTTTACCAGCAGTATTTAAAAATTCTCTTATAAAGCTGCAAAGTCGTAAAGAATAAAAAAAATAGAAATAATTATTAAAAAAATTCAATTTCATTATTGATAGAATATTAAGGTCATTATATTGTTTTATGTCTAACTTTTATATATGTGCGTCATTGCGAAGCATAAACAGGTTGGCAATGACGTGTGATACTGATTGGTATTGTATTTAAAGATTGATTCATATAACTTTTAACATTCAATCATCCTTATTCTATTGTCCTCTTACTATGAATAATAGCTATTTCAACGCTTTCCCGTGAAGGAACTTCCAGGAGCTTTGCAGCAATTTTTGGAGGAACCTTACGTTTGGGGTCTCCATGTAATATCCACAAATTTATCCGGTTATATATCCATTTAGAGTAACGTTTCAAATCGTTAAGTGTCAAAATGATAACCGGAAAGAAAATGAGGATAAAGCCAGTTCCCACAAACACACCATAAGCTAATGCCACAGCCATAGGTACTAAAAACTGGGCCTGAAAGCTTCGTTCAAAAATGATAGGATACAATCCCACAGAAGTTGTAATAGTTGTGAGAACGATGGCCCTGAAACGTGCCATTCCGGTTTCGTAAACCGCTTCCATCACTTTCTTGCCTTCCACCAACAATGAATTATATTTAGATAAAAACACTACAGCATCATTTATTATCACACCTGAAAGTGCCAGCATCCCCCAAACACTTAACAGTGAAACAGGAACACCTTCTACACCATGACCCCAAAGGGCTCCCAGCCATGCCAACGGAATCATCGAAACAATAATTAATCCCTGGCCCATTGATTTGAAATGCAGGATAATGATCAGGAACATCAGGAGAAATGCAGGCAAAAAATATTTTTTGATTTGAGCCATGGTTTCATCGCTGTCTTTTTTTTGTCCCAGATAAGTCACATCAATTCCCGGATACCTTTCCAGCAACTCCGGTACAATCTCATTTTCTATTTTTTCCTGTATGGGAACTATCGGGGTATCGTAACTCACAACGTTAGCATCGATCCTGATCTCCCTGGCACTGTTATAATGTTTGATACTAACAGGACCCCGGTCGATGGTGTATGTAGCTAATTCCGAAAGAGGATATTCTCCCAGAGGAGTTTTGATCCGCATATTTTCAAGTTGGCCGAGACTTAACCTATCGGTTTTGGGATACCTGACCCATACCCTCAATTCATCTTTTCCGTGCTGTAAACGTTGTGCCTGTCCGCCAAAAAATCCCTGCCGGACCTGGTTGGTTAAACTCACCTGGGAAAAACCAAAGAAATATGCCATAGGTTTCAATTTCAATCTTACTTCCCTCATACCTGTAGGGTTCACATCAGCAATATTATTCAGATCTTCGATCTGCTTCAGGCTTTGGATCAACTCTTCCTTGGCATGATTTAAGACAACTTCATCTTTACCCAATAAACTCACAGAAATAGGGGTACCGAAAGTAGCCCTTCCCTGGATGGTAAGTTTTTCTGCCTCGGGCATATCACCCACCTTTTTTTGCACCCGGGAAACAACTTCATAGCTGGAAGTTCCACTATTTTCAAGATCACGTAAAAGCACGAAAATATTTCCGGCATGCGAACCTCTTTCCTTTCCGCTAAAAGCTGAGCCAGTTGACAAATAGGAATAATTAACAAAATTGACAGTATCCTCCAATTCTTCCATGAGTTCATCATTTACCTCCCAAATAGCATCTTCAATCCGTTTTAGTGTTTCAAGTGTTTGAGCCTCTCCGGAACCTGGCTTAAATGCCAGGTCAACATTAAATTGGTCGAATGGAATAGCCGGGAAAAAAGTTGCTTTTATCAAATCACCTTTAAATAAGCCAGCTGTGATCATGACCAAAAAGATCGGGGAAAATATGGCAACATATCTCCATTTAATTACGAACTTTAATGCCTTACCATACATTTTAACCCTCAGAAAATCCACAGCTTTGTCAAGCGTATCCCTGATCTTTTTTCCGGTATTTTGACGAACATTTCTTCTTAGCACCCAACTGCTACCCATGTGAGCAGGTAGTACAAAAAATGCTTCAAGCAAAGAAAAAGCCAGACTGAATACAACTACAAAGGCCATTTCGTACATAAACTCCATTCTTCCTTTTATGAAAAACAGAGCAGAAAAAACAACAATGGTAGTTGCTACTGAAGTCAATACCGCGGGCATAACCTCCATTGTGCCATCAAGGGCAGCTTTTCGTGGAGACTTTCCTCTTTCAAAATGGGTATAAATATTTTCTGCAATAACAATTCCGTCATCTACCAGGATACCAATAACAAGGATCATCCCAAATAATGAAACCATGTTCACAGTCAAACCATAAAAAACACCAAGAATAAACATCGCACCAAAAGATGCCGGAATCCCTATGGCTACCCATAAAGAAAGTCTTAAACTGAGAAACAAACCAAGGGTGATAAAAATCAATAACAACCCGATACCACCATTTTTATAAAGCAATTTGAGCCTTGCACCCAACATATCAAGAAAATCGTAGGTAACATATAGTTTGGCATCAGGATGAGATTCATTCCACTTTTCTGAATACTCGTTACAAAACTCAGCAATGGCTGAAAGGTCTTCTTCGGGCAATTTAAACACCTGTATGGAAACACTGGGTTTTTGATTCATAAGTGAAGTACTTGCAACATCAGCAAATTGCATATTTACTGTTCCTACATCACCAATCCTTAAATAGCTGCCATCAGGATTTCCACGGATGATGATCTGTTCGATCTCTTCGGGTTTAACAGTCCGGTAACGGCTTCGTATCATGATCTCTTCTTCATCCGAACGGATTTGTCCTCCTGACATATCCTGATTATTGAATGTAATCGCCCTGGAAACCTCATCAAAAGTCAAATCATAACGACGAAGATTTTCTTCAGATATTTCCACAGATATTTCAAGATCAGGAAAACCACCTAAAGTAATTTGCGACATAACACCAGAGGAATATAGGTCAAACTCAATTTCGTTGGCATATTGTTTTAAGGAAAGCAAATCAACATCTCCGGAAAGGCCCATAAAAATTGCATATGTGGAAGATCTTTGCTTGTTTACAATCGGGCTTTCTGCATCTACCGGAAAGGATGCAATCCCATCAACAGCATTCTTCACTTCCATTAAGGTTTCATCAATATCATATTCGCCGGTAATCTCAACCTGAACACTGGTAAAATTTTCAGAAGATGTACTATTCACTTCTTTTATGCCTGCAATTCCCCTTAATGCTTCTTCAATTCTTACGGTAATACCTTCTTCCATTTCTTTGGGAGATGCACCGGGGTAAAAAACAGTAATGTTGATATATTTTTCGCTTCGCTCAGGGAAAAAAGACCTGTTCATCGAAACAAAACTAAATGCCCCGATGCCCAGGATTATAAATAAAATAATATTGGCATAAAATGGAAAGCGAATAAAAACAGATATGAGTTTCTTCATGCTATTTCAGGATTTCAGCGTTAATACCTTCTTTGCCATTCACAAGGGGTTCTACAACCAGGTTGGCACCCGCCGGTAATCCTGAGAAAATAACAGTTGTTTTATTAGTTTTCAATATATCTACATTATTTTCTTTCAATTTTCCATCCTCTACAGTGAATACCCTATCTTTTTGGAATACGGCATTTCTGGGAATTTCCATACTATTTTCCAGGGTTTTGGAAGCAAATTCTGCTCTAAGGTACTGTCCCTGATATAAAGGTTTGCCCTTTTCGGGGATGAGGGCAATATAAACTGCTATGGCTTGGGAACTGGGATCCATAAAATCAGATTTACGAACCACTTTACCAGTCCAGTACAGGTGCCGGTCTTTTGTACTTACCTGTACTTTATCACCTTCCTGGATCCAATAAGCATCTTCAATCCTCACCGGTACTTCCAGTTCCAATTTATCTGTTCTGATCATCGATGCAATACGGCTTCCCGGGTTGGCAACCGAACCCGGCTCTAAATAAACTGTAGTAAAAGTTCCGTTAAACGGTGCATAAAGCCTGTATTTCGAAAGTCTTACTTCAGAACTTTTAATATTGTAATAATCATTTAAAATATTTCTACTTGCCAAAAACACTTTCTCTTTGTCCGAATCAAGGTCAGGTAATTCAGGCAAAGGTTTATCAATTTTTACTGAATTAAAAAAATCCTGGTATTTCTGATAGCTTTCCGGGAAATCAATCCGTATATCAGGAAGGATAGATGCTAAAACATTCATAAATCGGCTCTTACTGGCCTTCAGGTTATTTTTAGCCTCTTCATCAAATATGCGAACCATCAGGTCACCCTTTTTGAATTTGGCACCTTCCCTCAAAACTACGTTTCCCTGTAGTATTTCACCCTGTACCTCTGCACTCAAATCAACCGAATGTTGGGATGATAATCTTCCGGTTTCAATGATTTTTGCACTATTAGTAGAATAAGCCACTTTCTCTGTTTTTACGTACAGTTTTAGGGCTTCTTTTTGCTTTTCTTCAGTTGGTTCAGCCATACTCGATAGCATATTATAAATTAAGGATGCCAGTCCAAACAAAACAATTATTACAATGAGGTTTATTATTAATTTTCTCCAGTTCATATTAATTGGTTTAAAAAAAGAGCGACAACAAATTTAGAAATTAATGTGGTGCTATCATATTAAATGCGAAGAATAGTTAAAGTAAATGCAAACTTCAGATTATTTAACTAATAAACGAAAACAATATTTCTGAATTGTCATTTTTAAATGACGAAATGCAAAGTTTATTACTACAACATTCAGCATATTAAATTAGTTTTGTAGCATAATATCATTTTATGAGTGAATTCTTGAGCTGGGCATTTTTGTGGAAATTCGTCAAATTTGGTGTAGTCGGATTTTCAGGGGTTTTTGTTGATTTTGGATTTACATATGTATTTAAGGAATGGTTAAAAGTTCCAAAATATTTTGCAAATGCATTGGGGTTTAGTATTGCAGCTACAACAAATTATTTTTTAAACCGCATTTGGACTTTCCAGAGTAATGATCCGGAGATTTTAGTTGAATTCAGCCAGTTTTTTGCCATATCCTTGATTGGCCTGGCAATCAATACCCTGGTGCTATGGATACTTGTAAGCAAATATAAAAAGCATTTTTACCTCTCCAAATTATTTGCTATCGGAGTTGTAACCATATGGAATTTCCTTGCAAACTATTTTATTACCTTCAGTTAATTGTGGATCTCTACCACCCAGTCGCCTGGTTCACTAATCTCAAATTCAAATATTACTTGATATTCATTCATTTTTAATTTATTTTTTGTCATGTAATGGACTCTAATAGTTACCGGAAAATCAATATAATCATAGCCTACAGAATGCCCCAGTCTGGTTTCAACTCCATTAGATGTAGATATTAAAAAATTGGAAATACTTGTATTTCTTGTGCCGCTTTGGAAAATATCTATTAATACCCGGTCTTTTATTCCACCTGACGGTTTAATGGAAAACCTGTCAACACCAACCTTTGTAATTATTCTTGGAGCAATTGGTTTCGGACCCATGTATTTATCATTTTCCCAAAGGCCATCCACAATACTGTCCTTTTCACCAAACTTAAGGATTAAAGTACCTTCCCCGTGCAATTTACCATCCATCCAGCCTCCTGTGTATATGCTACCATCAGCCCAGGTATATGTACCTTTTCCATTGGGTAGACCTTTGGAAAATCTTCCTGAATATGAATCAACTCCAAAGGCATCACCCTTTCCATGTGCAAGTCCTTTTTTACATTTTCCAATATAGATGCTATCTATTTCCGGAATTAAAACTTTACAACTTTCCTGAGCCGATATCTGAATTGATACTGTAGTGAAAGTAATAATGCTTAAAAATAAAATTAAGTGGTTCATGGTTTTTTTGTTTTCTGGTTATGAAAATTTGCATGTTTAAATAGCACAAAATGGTTTAAATAAATTGATTATCAATAACGAAGATAAATATATTTTAGGTAAATATCAATTTCAATTAATGAAATAAATAGAAAGTATCCAATTTTATTATTTCAGAAAAAAAGAATGCTAAAAAAAGAATGCTAAAAAAAGACATGACAGGGAAATTTTTGTCTTTATTTAATCAGAAAAGAATGGTATTGAATTTTACACTTATTTGTAAATCAATTGTAAAATATTCTCCAATCCTTCCTGGTCTGATTCATCAAATGAATTCAATTCCTTACTATCCACGTCGAGAACACCAACAATCTTTCCTGAGTTATTTATTAGAGGTACAACTAATTCTGAGTTAGAACGCGAATCGCAAGCAATGTGCCCCGGAAAGTTATGCACATCAGGAACAATAATTGTCTTTTTCTGGTTGATTCCTGCCCAACAAACACCCACATCTTTTTGAAGCTTAATACAAGCAACAGGGCCTTGATAAGGACCTATTATTAAATCTCCATCTTGTACAAGGTAAAATCCCATCCAGAAAAAATAATCAAATTTATGGTATAAAACAGCATTGATTGTTGCCATTGCAGCAATGGGATTATTGTGTGGTTCAATCAGAGTTTGTAGCTGATTGAATATTCGTTGATATCGATTTTTCTTTTTTAATTTATCCATCAGTAACTAACAAATTAATTATATCACCAAGACAAAAATAAGTTTAAATTTTATTTAAAAAGAAAGGGCGGAGATGTTATAAGTAGCTTCACCCATATTATTTAACATTTTCAAACCACTAAACATATCCAAACAGCATAGAATAAATAATAAGAACAGTTAGGGATAACCCAATTATTAGGGCAGCAAATCCAAATATTTTTATCCATCTTTCGTACTTTGGTCTGTGCTCCCTTTTTAAAACAACTTTTTTCAACCTACCCGATTTTTTAAGATATTCAAATTCACGAGGTCTTTCATGTTTAAATTCATTATAAGGAACTGTTCCTGTAAAAATAACTGTATCCATAGGAAAAGCATCCGGACGGAGGTGTGTATTGAAGAAATGAACAGTGAATATAAATCCAACAGCAAGTAAGGCTTCGTCACTATGAATAATCATTGCTACATTAATGAGCCATCCAGGGAAGACCTTGGTAAAATACTCAGGGAACCATAATATCAAACCTGACCATCCGATCACTGCAACCCCCCAAAACACAGCCATATAATCAAACTTTTCCCAATAGGTCCATCGACCATAACTTGGCTTGGGACCCCTACCTATGAACCATTTAACTGTTGCAGAGAAATCTTTTAAATCCTGCATATTAAACATCAACGAGTTTTCGCCAAAAACAAATTTGCGGAAAGGTACACGACGTTTTATTTTTATTCGAACAATGGAAGCAAAATGAAAAATAAAGTATCCAAAGGTGATTATTGCTGCAAACCGATGAATGACACCTGCAACATAAACTCCTCCAAGTAATCTTGACAGCCAGGCAGCCCAATCCATTCCTGCAAATTTCAACATCATTCCAGTTATTGCCAACAATACAAAACTAAAGATTATAAAAATATGCGTAATCCTTTGACTGCGCGTAAAACGACGAATATGATACTTGCTTCCAAATGTATCTTTACGTTGTTTTTTCTCTCTTATTCCCTGAATCGAACGTGGGAGCCACATTAAAAGATGGATTCCAAAAAACCCAAATACCCCGATAAGCAGGGAAGTCATACCCCAAAATGTATAATACAGTACAGGATATTTTGTTTTATTGTGATGGGTTGCATGGGTCAGGTAACCTGTAAACCGCGCGTTTGCATCAGGGTGACATTTCTGGCAGGTTTCAACAATATTTGTACTTCCAACAGATGACAGGACATTATTTGAATTGTATATTCTATGAGCACCATGACAATCAGAACATTTAGCTGATTTTTCATATCCTAACTGATATGCTTTTCCATGGTATGTTTCCATATATGTTTTCGATAATTCTTCATGGCAATTTCCACACTGAAGTGTAACTTCATTCAAGAATTTATTTTCAGATATATCAGAGATCACATGAGCACTATGGCAATCGGCACATGTAGGAAATTTCCTTTCATGATCATCCAGGGTAATTGCATGATCGCTTGCGATATAATCATCATATATACCTTTGTGACAGCTAGCACAGGTGGCAGGTATGTTCTTTGGATGAATTGATGATTGTTCATCCGACTCTTTCAAAATAAAGTGTGTTGTATGACAGTCTGTACAAACTGCTGAAGGAAGCAATCCTTTTTCAATTAAACCTCTACCGTGCATACTTGAAGAGTAATCAGCGTAGGCGTTAACCTCTTTTAAATTTGCAATTTCAACTGCTTTTCCGTCCTCACGATGACACTCACCGCAAAGTTTAGGAATTTCGGTCCGGTAGGTAGGTGCTGTATCATCATACCTCGATTGAACAATATGTTTCCCATGGCAATCCGTACAGTATGGAGCATTTTTATCTTTTCTAAAATAAGCTTGTCCATGTCCACTGGCATTATATACATTCGACACTTCAGCATGGCAATTAGAACAGTCCACTTTGTCAGCAGTTTCACATGGCCGCTTCAAATTAGTAGATACATCTGAATGGCATTTAACACATGTAATACTTTTATGAACAGAATTTGATATATCTTCTTTGTTGACCATCAACGAAACGATGGAATCATTTACTAATTTATGAACATCATTCTCTCCATGGCATTTCAAACAGGAGTTATCAGACATCATATTAACAATATTCTCCACATCTACTTTATGAGGAGGATGACAGTCAGTACAGGCTGGAATGGCTCCAGGTTCTTTTTCCCATAATTCTTTTTTTATAATTTTCGTGTGGACCTCTTCAATTTCGGCATGACACTTCATACAGGTACTGGCAATATTATTACCTGATATGGAAGAATTTGGGCTGGTATGAGGCAAAATGAGGTGATTACCATGGCAATCATTACAAGTGGCAGTTACGATCAATCCTTTTTTAAACAATCCTTCTCCATGAATACTCTGGCTATAATTCTCCAGAATATTGTGTTCTGTAATATTGTATGTTCTTGCTACCGGAGCTCCTTCACGATGACATTTACCACACAATACAGGAATATTCATTTTATAAGTTCTTGACTTTGGGGAAGAATTTGGTAATATATTATGCTCTCCATGACATTCGCTACAATTGGGGGCATATAAAGCATTTAACTTCAAAGCCTGTCCATGAATACCCTTTTCAAATCGTTCCATAGCTACATCGTGACAAATTCCACAATTTACCGGTTTCAGATTTTCTTCATGCGGAAAATCTTCTACATCTGCATCTTCATGGCACATTACACAATCTACATCCTTGTGCACAGAACTCATTAAAGGATTCAAATTGACAAACATGGAAATTATACGTCCATTTCGTTCCGTTGTCAGCTCTGGATCCTCATGACACATCATACAATCTTCGTTCGACTGGCCATAAACCAAACTTACCATCATAAAAAACAGTAAGTTAAAAATTAACCTCCGAGAAATTAAAGTGGCTATATATCTCATTTACATTTTCGCATTTGTTTATGTATATGTGTCTAAATTAATTAAATATTAACTAATTTACATATATGTCATATAATTTATATAGATTCTAAAAAGCCAAAAATTCACATATCAAACCTTATATAATATTGTAAAAGAAATACCAAAGAAGGAAAAGATCAAAAATTCAAAATCCAGGGATCAATTCATTTTTTCTACTAAAATAACTAATAATAAGACGATTAGATGATGAATATAAAATCATCCTAACTGACTATGGTAATTCGAAGTAGACTCTATACGACAATTCCAGTGCAAAATTGCAATAATATTGTGATGGGACCTTAACCCAAACAAATGACATAATACAGGATTAGCATTGATTAATAACAAGCCTTCACTGATTTTTATCATAAAAAATGGCTCTTAATATCTGGAAATATTTAGTACTATTGTAGGTAGGATATTAGTTTCGACTAATAAAGTGATCCTTAATTTTATTGTATATTGACTTTCTTCTGTGGTCATGAATTTGAAATACAATTCCGGCTTAATTTTTGGCTTCTCATTACCAAATTCAGGGAAAAAAATAATTGATAATAACTTTAGGGATTTCTAACTTCGTAATAAATTAAAAATAAAATAGTATTAACTTAAAACTAAACAGTTATGACAAGCAAAAACTTAGTATTAGCCTTGTGTTTTATTTTTTTTGCAGGACTTACTTTATCTGCACAAGACTATGAATACATTGGTGCAGCAAAGTGTAAAATGTGTCACAATAAACCTGCCGTTGGAGCACAATACAAAGTATGGTTAAAAGGCCCTCATGCCAATGCCATGAAAACCCTAAGCAGTGAAGCTGCTCTGGCAATTGCCAAAGAAAAAGGAATTGAAGACCCTGCCAAAGATCCTAGTTGTATTAAATGTCATTCTACAGTTGGTTCAACTGATGAAAACTTACATGTAGGATTAAAAATTACTGAAGGCGTATCATGCGAAACTTGTCATGGTGCAGGAAGTGGATACAAAACGAACTCAACAATGAAGGATCAGGCCAAAGCTATTGCAAAAGGGCTGATTATTCCTAATGAAAAACTTTGTAAAGAATGCCATAATGAGGAAAGTCCTACTTACAAATCATTTGATTTCGAAGAAGCAAAGAAAAAGATTGCACATCCGAGACCAGCTGCTGAGTAAAATCTAAAGATAAAATATAGTTATAGTTTCGTTAAAAGAAACCTAATAAAATGAAATAAAAAAGAGAGAAAATATTCTCTCTTTTTTATTTCTAAGATCTTACAATGGCAGCTATGCTTTACATAGGATAGGTTTTCGTCATGTTTGATGGAACACATAAAATATAATCAGCTACATTCTTATTTTCATCTTTTAGTTCAGTTATAGTATCTTGCTCTATTGTTGTTATGGTAAATATTTTCAAATTAGGATTTTCTTGTTTAAGATACCATACAATGCCTTCAAAATTGTCAGAATGATAGGATCCATTATAATGAATGAAAGTTTTACCCTTTTCCCAGTTTTCCAAAATAAAATGGGCCATGGTTGCATCTTTAATAGCCTGAGCCTTTGGAAGATTAGGATTAGCATGAGCTCCCATTCCTTCCATTCCTTCAAGCATTGCTTTATAACCAGGAAGGTTAGCATCATACTTAACCGGTAATGGTGCTATCAACTCCTTAGCTTCTGTACTTAAACTATCAAGTCCTTCAAACCCTTGCTTATAAACCAATGAAGCATAACGTCGCGGAATGTTTGTAGCAATAAAGCTAAGGTCATTTTCTTTTGCAAAATCCACAAGAGGCTTATAATCAGTTTTGTAATTTTTCCAAAGCTTCGCTTCTTTTTCAAAATTTTTAGAACTGCATTGTCCAATGAGATATTCATCCAAAACCAGTTGATTATCTGATTCAAACATCTCAGCACCTAAAACTAGCTTGTTCTTTTTTTGGTCATACAACTCTTCTGTTAATTCAAGTTGTAACCAGTGTGTAATTGGATTGTTGTGTTGTTCGCCAAAAAAGATAATATCAGCATTTGCAGCATCTTTAACCAGTTTTTTAAAACTCGCATTTTTTCCATCAGCATCAAATAACATATATGCAGGTTTGTCACCTTTCATTGCCATAAATGTAAGGGCAATCAATACTAAACTAATCTTAAGCAATATTTTCATGTGTTTATTATTTTATAATGATTTTACAATATTAACTCGCACATCTTCTTTAATTGGAACAGCCTTGCCATTATCGTTGATATGGACAAAAAGCATTTCTGTTGAACAAACTACAACCTCTTCTTTATCGCTAAATACAAGTCGCCTGGCCTCTACAAATATTTTGATTGAACTTTTCCCAATTCCTAAAATCCTACCATAAATCCTGATGTGTTCCTTAACTTTTACAGGTTTCTTAAAAAGAACTTCATCAATTTTAAGGGTAATCATATTGGGCGAACAGCATTTCATGGAAGCATAGGAGCTACCAGCTTCGTCCATCCATGATAACAAGGCTCCGCCAAATAAATTATCATTTACACCTATATCACTGGTTTTGCAAATTTTAGTCGATATTAACTCCATGCAAATTGATTATATTAATGAATAAATTATCTCTTAAGCTCTTCTGCACGAAACATTAACGGTAAAATATTTTTAACCCCTTCTACCACAATAATTTTCCCATTTTCTCCCCGCATAATTAATTTCATTTCCTGGTGGAATCGATTTTCAGTTTCTGCCATTACCTGCCTGCACGATCCACAAGGTGTTACAGGTGAATTTACCTTGAATCCTTTAGCCCTTGCCGAAATTGCAATCGCTTTTACCGGAACATCAGGAAATTGAGAAGATGCATAGAAAAGAGCTACCCTTTCAGCACAAATCCCTGATGGATAAGCTACATTCTCCTGATTGTTTCCTGTTACAATTTCCCCATTTTCGAGTAGAACGGCAGCACCAACATGATAAGCTGAATAAGGGGCATAAGCCGATTTAATGGCTTTTCTTGCAGCTTCCAGCAATAAACGGTCTGTTTCATTTAATTCATCAATATGATCATATTCCTGGTATGAAATGGTGATTTCGTTTTTTTTCATAGAGATAAATTCTGACAGGCAAAGTTACGAATTTCTTTTAGATCAATTTAAGTTATCTCCTCACGGCCAAACAATAGAAATGCATTTAAAAATGCATATAGAGAAACACCCATCTGGGTTTCAAGCGTATCTTCAACCAGCATTGATAAAACAATCACCACAAAAAATATAAAATAGGTATACTCAAAAAGCATTTTTCTTTTTATGGGAGGGTAAAGTAATGAAAAAATAAACCAACAAAATCCAATAATCCCAAAAGCAATCCAAATAGCCAAGAACTGGTTATGTGACCGGTGCCTGAATTCAAGAGGTAATACTGAATTCATTTTAACATATTGAGATTTAAAAGCCAGGCCCAAATCACCCGTCCCAACTCCAGTTATAAAATTGCTCTTAATGATACCCCATGAGGCTTTCCAATACTCAGTGCGTTGCACTACCGAAAGACCTCCGGGATTTCCGCCGCGATGAGCTGTCTGGTATTCCCAGAGCAATTTATATATCCTTGAATTAATACTTATTTTTTTTGCATAATAAACATTTGCTATGCCTTTTTCTATATTCCTGATATCTTCATCCGTCAACTGATTAACACCTAACTCATCTTTCCTCAATCCTTTTGAATTCAAATACCTGATCAATGTTTGCTTTAAATACTGACCCTTTTCATCTTCCCCCTCATAATCAAGATTACTCCTGGTCTTCCATGCTTCCCGCAATTCAACATCACTAATATATAAGCCAATATAGCTACCATTTTCCACCTGATAGTTAATGGTATCATTATAATAAGGATTTCCTTTAGCAGTGTAATATTCAATATTATTCAAATCATTTTTATGCGGCAGCAAATACGATTTTACAGTACTGTTTAAATAAACAAATATTGAAGCAGGCAGTAAAATAGCCAGTATAACAATAATTACTTTTACAGCTTGGTTACTAATCTTTATAAGTCCATAAAATGCCAAAATGATGGATGCAACTATCATAATATAAATACCAGTACCCGATTCGCTGATCAACAGAAATGCCAGCATCCAGATCATCGACAGAAGCAATCCCAGTCTAAATATGGGATGTCTTCGTTTATTTGAAAAAACAAAATAACCAGCAAAGAAAATTGCCAGGCAAATATTTAAACTCATTCGAATATGTGAAATAAAAGGAGAAATTTCCCTGATATCGCTAATGTCTTTAAATATCAAAATCCCAAAGCTTATGAAAGAGGCAACAAGCGCTGCCCCAATATAGAATAATAAAAGTGTATCAACTTTCTTTTGCGAAAGTGGTTTTGAAGTGGCTATGATAACAGGCAGAACAAGTAAGGGAAGTTTTACTTTTAGATCATTGAAAGCAAATTGATAATCAGTTGTATAGATTAAACCTATTGCATGCAATACATAAATTGAAATAAGAATTAATGCTGGTTTATTTACGCCGAGTGATTTTAGCTTTTCCCTAAATCCAGCCTCCCAAAACCAGTTAACCACAATAACAAATTGGGCAACACTTAATGAAAACCGTGATAAGGGTAAACTGATAGTTAATAACAATAAACCAATAAAATAAATGGCTGAATGATTAACTTTAATGGATTTTAGCATGAATAAAAATTAAAGAAAACCAAAGATACTTATTCTTGCTTATTTTCTTCCTGTTCAGTTGATCCATCCAGAATTGCAAGGTAAGAATCCTGCTGGTTAATAATCTCTATAGCTTTAGCAATATCATCATCATCTGATAAGGAAGATATGATTTGTCCTTTTTGGTAATAATACCGGGAAATGATTTCAAGTCTTAATATTCTTTTGATCTCATCCTCATGTTTTGTTAAATCGGCTTGTTTATTTTCCTCCAATTTAAGGGTTAATGATTCATATTCCGATTGAATATCTGCAAAGTATTTTTCCTCTTCTGCGTACTCTTTCAATACTTCCAGTGTCTCCTCACACTTGGTGGTATAATCATAATCCTTATCACTGATGTAGGTAATAAAATCATCATAAATTTCATCAGTTATTTGAAAATCTTTAGCTGAAGCAATTTCCGGGTTTTCAATTTCATATTTTGTAGCATACTTGAAAAATAAAAATTTTGATAACAATGAATAACTAAGCTTACTATATTCCTTTTCTTCTGTAGCTACATCAGGATTAATACCATGACCATCGTAAACAATCCTTCCATTTTTAGTTGTAAAAGCTGTAATCAGAGAGTCAGGAATTCTTTCGGCAAGTCCATTCTTATCCTTATGTGAATAATCAATCTCCTGGATACATCTTCCGCTGGGGATATAATATTTAGCCACAGTGATTTTTACCTGAGCATTATAAGCCAATGGAAGAACATTTTGAACCAATCCTTTTCCATAAGTCCTTTGCCCGACAATAACTCCTCTATCAATATCTTGTATAGCACCTGCAACTATTTCAGAAGCCGATGCGCTTGAATTATCGACCAGAATTACAACTGGAATCTCTTTATCAACCGGATTTAAAGTAGTTCGATAAGTATGATTTTTACTTGATAATTTCCCTTTGGTACTTACCACAGTATTACCTTTATCAACAAAAATATTGGTAATATTTACTGCTTCTTGAAGCAGGCCTCCTCCGTTACCACGCAAATCAATGACCAGGCCTTTTAATTGGTTATTATTTTTTAATTCCAGAAATGCATCTTTTACTTCTTTGCCAGCCTTTTGTGTAAACCCAACCAATTTAATATAACCTATTCCATCTTCAATCATCCCATAATATGGAATATTATCTATCTTCACATTTTCTCGCATCAATTCTTTCTCAAAGGGAGTTTCAACACCTTCCCTTTCAATCAAAATAGTTACACTGGTACCAGGTTGACCTTTAAGGATAGCACTAACATCGCTTGTTGATTTTCCAACTGTCGACTTACCATCAACTTCCAGAATTACATCACCGGCTTTAAGACCACCAAGCTGTGCTGGCATTCCTTCATAAGGCTCTACAACAACAACATATTCTCCCTGTTTTTGAATTAAAGCTCCTACTCCACCATATTGTCCGGTAGTAATAAACTTATATTCTTCCACTTCAGCTTCTGGAATAAATACGGTATATGGATCCAACGACTTTAACATTGCATCAATACCTGTTTCCATCAATTCGCCAGGTGCCAGTTCATCCACATAATTAGTATTTAGCTCCTTATAAAGGCTGTTGAATACTTCCAGGTTTTTTGATATTTCAAAATTATTATTACGCTGTCCAAATAAGTAAACAGGATGAACAGCTATCACCAGCACAAATATTCCGATGAAAAGATTATGTATTCTTAAGTTCATATTAAATGCAATTTGATGGTTTAAATTATTTTGATTTTTTTATTTCGGGTACAGGATCATAACCACTACCACCCCAGGGATGGCATGATACAAATCTTTTGAGTGTAAGCCAGCCTCCTTTAAATGGCCCGTGTTTCTGTATAGCTTCTACTCCATACGAAGAACAAGTTGGGGTATACCTGCATGTAGGCAGAAAATAAGGAGAGATAGCACCCTGGTATAACCTGATCAGAAAAATAAAAAATTTACTCAATATTGTTTTCATGTATAGTTTGTAAACGTTGTAAAATTAAGATTATTTTCTCCTCAATATCTTTAGTTGAGGCTATTTCATCAGAATTATACAACAAAGCAAAAACACACTTTTTGGCACTTTTGTTTAAAACCGAATAGAAATCGGCCTTATTTTTTCGATAAACTTCGCGAATTCGACGTTTGATAAGATTTCGATCAACAGCGCGTTTAAAGTATTTTTTAGATACACTGATCAATACCTGTGCAGGATAATTAATTTCCAATTCAACATCCAGCCAAACTACGCGGAAAGGTGCAATGGTAAACTTTTCACCTTCAGAAAATAATTTGTCTATCACTTTAATTTTGGATAAACGTTCTTCTTTTTTGAAGGATTGCATCAAATACCTTTAGAGGTTAATTTTTCAAACAAGTGAAAAACTTATTTTTTATTTGCTTTTTGAAGATACTGATCAATTGCAACAGTCATCGACAATGCAGTTTGAGTAGGAGCCAGCACGTCAACATTCAAACCATTATCCTTTAATGCATTAATGGTTGTGGGCCCAAACCCACCAATTAAGGTTGAATTTTGTTTAAATTCCGGAAAATTCTTAAACAATGACTTCACTCCTGCAGGGCTAAAGAAAACCAGCAAATCATAATCCTTAATAACCACATCCGAAAGATCACTTGCCAGCGTTTGATAAATCACAGCCTTAGTGTAATTAACCTTATTCTCATCAAGGATTTTGATCAAACTTAGTTTATGGATATCAGAACAAGGAAGCAAAAACTTTTCGTCTTTATGTTTTTTGATTATTTCAATCAAATCATTGAAGTTTTGTTTCCCGTTAAAGATCTTTCTTTTTCTAAACTGAACATACTTTTGCAAATAAAAAGCTGTTGCCTCAGAAATACAGAAATATTTCATTGTATCAGGAATTTCAACCCTCATCTCTTTAGCAATTCTAAAGAAATGATCAACAGCATTTCTACTGGTAAAAATTATGGCTGTATGATCCTGAATGTAAACCTTATCTTTCCTGAAATCGCTGGCAGAAACACCCTCAATTTTGATAAACTTCCGAAAATCAAGATTCACCCTGTGTTTTTGCTTAAGATCACTATATGGTGATTTTTCTAAATCAGCCGGTTGCGGTTGAGATATGAGAATATTTTTTACTTTCACCTACTGTTTCCCCCCTTTTTAATATCAAAAACCCTTTTTTGGTTCCAAATATTGTGATTAAATCAAGTTAATAAACTCATTACCAATTTAGTAAGTACTAAAAGTGGTATGATTTCGAAGGTGCAAAGATATAAAATTCTGTAAAACAAAGAAAATTTTGTGTAAGATAAACCAGTAAATACCTGCCTTATAATCCTGTATAAATACACTGCAAGCCAGATTATTACTCCAACATAGATCATTTCAACAGAGGGTAAAAAAACTGCGATTATTACAATCGGCATTAACAATACGCCAATAATCATATTAAAGACAAAATTCGTATGGATATAGTCAGTCAATATGAGGTAGTTCTTAAATAAATTGCCTACGAAGTTGATCATTAAATTCTTAATAAACCATGTAATTATTGCCGCTAAAATAATTACCGAAAATAATTTAAGTCCCTGAAGACTAAAAACAGGCTGATAAACATATTGAGTAAGGAGCAGGAACATTAACAGGGAAAATGAAATCAGGTAAACGATTACCAGGGGAATGGAAATTCGTTCGCGATAAATATTTCCGTCTTTGGTTAACATATGCATATACCTGTTTCCAAAAAATGCTTTAATCACCTGTTTGAACCGTTTACTATAATTGATTTGAACATACGCAATTAAACACAAAGAAACTAAAAGATGAATTGTAATCCAGTCAATATTGATTACTGACCTGCCAATCGGCAGTATGTTTTTTAGAGTATCTTGTTTTTCAGTAAATAGCGGCTTAATTACTTTAGCAGATTCACCACTATTTTGATTGAAATTATACAAAGAGTCATATCCAGTTGAATCAACACTATGAAGTGAACCGTCCCAGGAATAATAAGAATTTACCATGGTATTTTCCATGGTATCCTTAACATTTGTTTGAGTCAGCACAGTATCTTCCTGAGATGCCAATTTGTATATATTTTAAATTACAAACATGACAAATTTAAACATAATAATGAATGCCAATTTCCTTATTTTTGTATCAAATGTAAATTTATAACCAATAATTATTCTACGTATGTTCAATTTTATTTTATTCGGCCCTCCAGGTTCGGGAAAAGGAACCCAATCAGTTAAAATTGCTGAGAAATACAATTTTGCTCATATCTCAACAGGAGATATATTCAGGAAAAATATCCGGGAAAAGACCGAACTTGGCTTAAAAGTTCAGGGGATTATTGAAAAAGGTGAATTGGTACCTGACGAATTATTGATAGAAATCCTGGAAAATGCCATGGATCAGTTCGAAAATATCCAGGGTTTTGTTTTCGATGGTTTTCCCCGGACAATCCAGCAAGCCAATGATTTGAATATGATGCTTACAAAAAGAAACGAAACTGTTTCATTGGTATTGGCTTTGGAAGTGAATGACGAAGAAATTTTAACCCGTTTACTGAAAAGGGCAGAATTAGAAGGACGAAAAGATGATACCAAAGAGGTGATTGGAAATCGTATAAGTATATACAACAGCCAAACACAACCATTGATCGACTTTTATACCAAAGAAGGTAAATTTACGGCAGTGGAAGGCATTGGAAGTATTGATAGCATTTTTGAAAGTATCTGTAAAGTAATAGATCAGAAAAAATAATCAAATAAAAATTAAACCTTTTTGATTTTTACTTGTTAGTCATCTTTAATATTTAATCACTAAAAAATCAACAAATGAAAAAAATATTTTTATTGTTTGCAATTATTGGATTTGGTTTTGCCTCCTACGCACAACAAGCCAATGATTATATGGAAGTTACCCGTGCTGCCCTCAAAACTGAGAAAAAAGCAATGATTGCAGAGGTAATGAGTTTAACGCAAGAGGAATCAGAACCTTTTTGGGCTTTGTATAACGAGTATCAGGGAAAATTGTATACCGCGAATACAAAGTACCTCAACATCATCAATGAGTTTGCTGAAAATTTTGAAAACATGAGTGCAGAGAAGGCCGATGACTTAATGAAAAGGTTATTTTCCTATGATACTGAAATTATCAAGCTAAAGAAATCATATTTTAAAAAGTTTAAAGGCATACTTTCACCCCAAAAGACTTTAATGTATTTCCAGGCTGAAAATAAAATAGACATACTCATAGATTTTGAAATAGCGGCATCTATACCAATTTTGGATGCCAGGGATTCGAAAAAAGAGCTTAAAAAATAATGATAAGAAAAGAGGCTGTCTCAAAAGTTAAAAATTGAAAAAAGAATAGTAAAATTTGCTTTGTGTAGCTTCGTGCATCCTTCGTGATACTTTGTGGTTCAGCCTTTTAAATTTTACCACAAAGGCAATCAAAGGAAGTCACAAAGGCTCACTAAGACTTTTGAGACAGCCTCTTTTTTATTTTTCACCTCCCGATCTAATCAACAGTCATATCTTTAGCTACCGACACGGTTGTATCTTCATTATAATTAACGGTAAAACCCATTTTCTTAAAAACAGAAATCATAGCTTTATTGTCTTTAGTAGTTTCGGCTACCACCCTTTTGATACCATCTTGTTCAGCAATTTCAAGACAATAGCTGGTTAATATCTGGCCTAAATCCCTTTGTTGCCATGCATCGGTAATTAAAACAGCATATTCTGTTATTTCCACATCCGGGTCAGCAATCAAACGGCCAACACCTATAAGTTTTTTTCTGCCTTCTTCTTCAATCTCAGCTACAATTGCCATTTCCCGATCATAGTCGATGAAACAAAATTGGGTGGCCACTTCATGCGAATCAAAATAAAAATCATACCTGAACCTGGAATAGATTGATTCCCTGGAACAGCTTCCTAACAATTCTAGCCAGAGAGGTTCATCTTCAGGTTTTATTGGTCTTAATATAATATCTGTTCCATCACGAAGTTTTGCCTTTTTAATTAATCTTTCTGGATAGGGACGTAAGATCAGGTGTTCATAATCCCGTGTTTCTTTACCAAGCAATTCCTCATCCACAACAATTCTTGCATCCAATGCCATTACACATTCCGGACCAACGATAATAGGATTAATATCAAGTTCTTCAATTTCAGGATAATCAGCAGCCAGGTATGAAATTCTTATAAGAACCTCAATAAGTTTATCAATATTTTTTGGTTTACTTCCCCTATAACCTTCCAGGAGGGGGTATATTTTCAGTGACTTTAACATTTGATGAGCCAGCTGTTCATTTAATGGTGGGAATTCCAATCTTCTGTCTTCAAATAATTCGGCCGTAATGCCACCCATTCCAACTAACATAACTGTTCCAAAAATCGGATCTTTCTTTATCCCTAAAATTAACTCAACAGAATCTTTGGTATCTATCATTTTCTGAATAGTCACCCCTTCTATTTCAATATCAGGTAACAGTTTTTTTACATGTTCCACCATTCCGTTGAAGGTCGCCCGAACCATTTCTTCATTT
>Ga0164315_10000804_pt1 | contig 22680 bp, 22 predicted proteins | sample GuaBasSedimGuay6_FD_113737 | JGI IMG/M metagenome (GOLD analysis project Ga0164315, IMG submission 113737) | Subseafloor sediment microbial communities from Guaymas Basin, Gulf of California, Mexico - Guay6, Core 4569-2, 0-3 cm | ecosystem: Environmental > Aquatic > Marine > Hydrothermal vents... | reverse complement strand
CTCAGGATTGCAAGCAATCCCTTTCTCGTTCGACTTGCATGTGTTAAGCACGCCGCCAGCGTTCATTCTGAGCCAGGATCAAACTCTCCAGTTTGTATCCTATTCTTCTAAACTCTTTAAAGTCTTGTCTTAAGACTTAGCTCTTAAAATTTCTCACTGACCAATTTTCAAAGATCAAAATCTACTCTTTTGAACATGCTTCATGTGAAGCGACAAAAACCAAAGTAATATACAGGTAGTGTATTTTTTTGTCAATTATTTTTTGCACCTAATTTAAAATAATTTTATGATATTTTTTCTTTCCAGCTCTTAACAAAATTTCATTTTTTTTAATGTCATCTGCTGTAATAACCTGATCTAAGGAGACCACCCTATTACTATTAATGTAAGCCCCACCTTGTTGGACAAGTCTTCTGGCATCTGATTTTGATTTACACAAACCTGCATCCATAAATAAATCAATTATGGAAATATTTCCTATAACATCAATTTTATTATAGGATGAAGACGGCACTGATTTCTCATTGGTAACCAAATAACTGCCTCTTGGAATACTACTGGAATTTAAAAGACCCAAGGGTATATCTGGGTTCCCAAACATGGATACTGATGCCTCCAAGGCTTTGATCGCCTCATCTTCTCCATGACAAATTTTTGTGGCTTCATAGGCTAAAATTGCTTTGGCTTTATTCAGATCAACTCCTTTAAGCTTACCCACCTGATCAATTTCTTCCATTGGCAAAAATGTAAACAAAGCAAGGAATCTTGCAACATCTGCATCATCAGCATTTACCCAGAACTGATAATATTCATAAGGTGAAAATCTTTGGGCATCAAGCCATACTGCCCCTTTATGCGTTTTCCCCATTTTGATACCACTTGCCGTGGTAATCAAAGGAAAGGTAATTCCAAAAGCTTGTTTTCCCAATGTTCTACGCGTCAAATCAATTCCGGCAACAATATTGCCCCATTGATCAGATCCGCCCATCTGTAGAAAACAATCATATGATTTGGCAAGCTGCATGAAATCATAAGCCTGGAGCAGCATATAATTAAATTCAATAAATGTGAGCCCGTCTTCAGACTCCATCCGAGCTTTATAGCTTTCCGCCTTTACCATACGATTGACGCTGAAATGCCGTCCAATATCCCTTAAAAATGGAATATATTCAAGTTGTGTAAGCCAGAGGGCATTATCTAAAAGAAATGCCTTATCATCGGAAAAATCAAGAAACCGTGATAATTGATTCTGAAGACCCTTTTTATTCTCATCAATCTGATCCTGAGTAATAATTTTACGAAGTTCAGTTTTTCCGGACGGATCTCCGATTAAACCTGTACCACCGCCAACCAATGCAATAGGCCGGTGCCCATGTCGTTGCATGTGTGCCAAAGCCATGATGCAGACAAGGCTTCCAACATGAAGACTTGCTGCCGTCGGGTCAAATCCAATATAGCAGGTTGCCTTGTTATTGGCTAAATAATCTTCTAACTCTTCGCTGTGGGTGAGGTCTTCAATAAATCCACGTTCCTTTAGTACTGATAAGACGCTCATATTTTTTTACCCTTTATTTCTTAGTATATTCTACTGCCCTTGTTTCTCTAATCACAACTACCTTAACTTGACCCGGAAATGTTAGATTTTCCTCAATTTGGCGGGCAATATCGCGGGAAAGAAGCACTGCACTCTCATCACTGATCTTTTCACTCTCAGTAATCACCCTTATTTCACGGCCCGCCTGGATTGCATAGGTATTAACAACCCCCTCAAAGGAATTGGCTATATTTTCAAGGTCTTCCAGGCGTTTGACATAATGCTCCAGGCTTTCTTTTCTAGCACCTGGTCGTGCACCGGACAAAGCATCGGCTGCCTGGACAATGTAATCATATACTGATTGCGGCATCTGATCTTCATGATGGGCTGCAATGGCATTGACCACACTCTCAATCTCACCATATTTCTTAGCAAGGTTTGCACCGATAATGGCATGGGCACCATCCACTTCATGGTCAACTGCTTTTCCAATATCATGCAGCAATCCAATACGCTTGGACAATTTAATATCCAACCCAAGCTCAGCTGCGATAGTACCAGACAAAAATGCAACTTCAACGGAATGCTGTAATACATTCTGGGCATAACTGGTTCTAAACTTAAGCTTACCAATCACTTTGATTAATTCAGAATCAATGCCATGTACACCCAAGTCAAAAACTGCCTGTTCCCCGGCTTCCTTAATAACAAGATCCACTTCTTCTGTGGCCCTGGCAACAACATCTTCAATCCTTGCAGGATGAATTCTTCCGTCTGCAATCAATTTTTCAAGAGAAATCCTTGCGACTTCTCTTCTAACCGGATTAAAGCCTGATAATATGACTGCTTCCGGTGTATCATCAATGATCAGATCAATCCCTGTAGCCGCCTCAAGTGCCCTGATATTTCTTCCTTCCCGGCCAATAATTCTGCCTTTCATTTCATCGCCTGGTAGATGAACAACTGAAACTGTTCGCTCTGCCACATAATCCCCGGCATACCGTTGAATGGCTGTTGAGATGACCTTTTTAGCCTCTTTATCTGCATTTTCTTTTGCTTCATTGGTAATCTTTTTAATCAGCATGGCACCTTCGTGTCTGGCTTCTTCTTCCATGGCCTTAAGCAGAAGATCCTTTGCCTCTTCAAGGGTAAGCCCTGATACTTTTTCAAGTTCATTTTTGGTCTGCTCTAACAGCATTTTATAGTGGGTCTCTGTTTTAGTAGCTGAATCAAATTTTTTCTGAAGCTCGGTTTCTTTTATTTGAAAACTTATTTCCTGTTTTGATAACAACTCTTCCTGCTTATCAAATTTCTCGATTTTTTTGGAAAGCCTGCGTTCTTCTTTTTTTAATTCAAAACGAGTTTCTTCAGTTTCAGAATCAAAATCACTTTTCATTTCCAAAAGCCTGGACTTAGCTTCCAATTGGGCTTCTTTTAAAAGGGTTGCAGCTTTTCTTTTGGCCTCTTTAAGTATATGTTTTTGCTCTTCTTCAATATTCAGGTGTTTCAAATTCTCCTGAATCGCTTTCTTCCTCATAACAAAAAAGGCAATGACTCCCAACCCCAACAAAATGACGGCAATGGATGAGAGTACAACCGTATATTCCATTAAAAAATTCTCCTAAATTATATTAACCTCAACACAACATGTTGTAATTATTTGCTTTTATTCCATATTTTCATAAAAGTAAATTTTTATAAAAATTCGATTGCAAAACATGAAACAGGAAAAAAGGGAAATATTGGGAAGGATAGAATCAAAAAACTTATTAAATTGTTACAATTACCCCCACAAACTGCCGTGTTGCTTGTTAAGGCTTTGAACCAGTGGTTCAAAAAGTGGGTGTCCAATTATACCTTTAGGCTTTTCCTTACCAGGAGGAACTCAGCGCACCAGCAAAAGTGTGGACTCCCTTTTTACTATGCGTTAGGACAAAGACTGTCTCGCAATCACGCACATTGCAGGGGTAAAATTTTATAACAATGGATATTTCTTTAGTCATTCAATTCCTTTATCAATTTTTTTTATCAAAAATGAAATCTTTTTATCCATCTCTTTTTCAAATTCAGAGTGCTGTACCTTAAATTCATGAAAATCCTTTGACAAATTCATGGCTGCCAACAGCAATATTGCAATCTTATTTTTCCCTAAGGTTTTGTTTTTAAAAGCTCCTTCGGCTTCTTTTATATATTTTTTTAAATCTTGTGCAACCCGTTGTGGATTTTCAACCTGACTATCAGGTTTAAATCTAAACTCTTCTCCAAAAAGATCAATTACAACAATTTCATCCAATGAAATCCCTTTTCCGACCTAATTTCGGTCATAGGTTTGATGAATACTCACCTGGTGTGCTGTTTGAAAAAGAATTCAGTTTTTTCAAAAGCCCGTCAATTTTAGATTGAATCAATACATCTTGTTCTGAAAAATGTTTTTCAGTATCATTTTTTGTATCAAGTTCTGATTCAAGACCTCTGACTTTTAACACCAACTCCTTGTTTTCCTGCTGTAGTTTATGGCAAAATTCAATCATAAAATCTATTTTATCATTGATATCATCAAACTTTTTTTTAATATGGTCGTTACTCATTTTCATAATCCCACAAAGCTTATTTTCGTTCAGTATAATTCAAAATATTTCATAAAGTCAAGGCAATTCATTTGTCAAGCTGTTCAATCAGACGTTCCGCCCGGATAAGCTCATCAAGCGTATTTACCCCGATAACCTGTCTTGGATCATCCATAGTTATAACCGCTATTTTTTCATGGTTCTTTTGTGCTATTTCAATGACATCAGTCAGATAATATTCTCTCTGTTTATTATCGGGTTTTAATTCATTAATAACAGATATAAGAACTGCCTTATCAAAACAATATATCCCGGTATTCACTTTGTTGATTTTTTTTTCATTTTCATTTGCATCTGCTTCTTCTCGAATACAAATCAGATTGTTGTGATCATCAAGGATAATGCGGCCATAACCCTCAGGATTATCAACATCTGTTGCAAGAACGGTTACCTTTGATTTGTTGTTTTTATGTCCTTCCAAAAGACTTTTTAGAGTCTTCTCCTGAATCAATGGTACATCACCACATAATACAAGTATATCCTTAATCCCAGGATTAAGTCCAGGGATTGCAGCCTTAACCGCATCACCTGTTCCCAAAAGTTGTTTTTGTACAGCAAAATTCACTTTAAAATATTTACAGATTTCATCTTTTACTTTCTGAGCCTGGTAACCCACAACCACATAAACATTATCCCGGACAATTTTCAAAGCACATCCAACCACATGGACAACCATACTTTTTTGGGAAACCTTGTGAAGCACCTTGGCAATGTCTGAATTCATGCGGGTTCCTTTACCTGCTGCCAGAATCACAACACCAACATTATCATAATCCATAATCATATCCGTAACCTAGTGTAGTGTTTTTAAAAACCATAATGCCCACACAATTTAAAAAAAGGGGGTGCTCTACATTTTCAGAAACACCCCCTTTTTTTATCTGCCTATTTTTTTATATATTTGTATACTCTTAACTCAACTTTCGGTCTTAAGTTTTTGCAGACGGGGTCAGGCTTGTTTTATTGTGTTTTTATCAATAAATCTATATCAAAAATGCAATAAAACAAGCCTGACCCCACTCAAATCTGCCAAATCCGAAGGTTGAGCTCTTAGGCTATAAACTCTCTTCTATTTGGTCGCTTTAATGTTGATCCTTTGTATTGAACGTTTTAAAGCGATTTCAGCCCTCACCAGATCAGTATCAGCAGTCTTTGCTGCAAGGCGTTTTTCAGCTCTCTCTTTAGCCTTTGTCGCTCTTTTAACATCAATATCTTTTCTACGCTCGGCAGACTCAGCCAGAATAGTCACTTTGTCCGGCAAAACTTCGGCAAATCCGCAATTGGTAAAAAGAACCCTTTCCTTTCCATTAACGTCTTTATACCGAAGTGTTCCAAGTTTCAGAGATGTGAGGAATGTAGTATGCCCTTTGAGCACACCAAATTCGCCTTCTGAACCCGGAGCAACTACGATCTCAGCTTCTTCACTGACAATTAGTTTCTGTGGCGTTACCACTTCAAGAAATAATTTCTCAGCCATAATATCCCTCCGGATGTTTAAGCAGATTTTGCTTTTTCAATGGCTTCTTCAATAGAACCCACCATATAGAAAGCATTTTCTGGAAGATCATCATGTTTGCCATCAATAATTTCTTTAAATGATCTTACAGTGTCTTCAACCTTAACAAATTTACCAGGCATACCAGTAAAGGTTTCTGCAACATGGAAAGGCTGTGACAAAAATTTCTGAAGTTTTCTTGCACGCTGCACAGTGACTTTATCTTCATCAGAAAGCTCATCCATGCCAAGGATTGCAATAATATCCTGGAGTTCTTTGTATTTTTGCAGGGTCTGCTGAACAACACGGGCAACCTGATAGTGTTCTTCACCAATATATGCTGCGTCAAGAATTCTGGATGAAGAGTCGAGCGGGTCCACAGCCGGATAAATACCAAGCTCTGCAATCTGACGAGACAAAACAACTGTACCGTCAAGATGAGCAAAGGTCGTTGCCGGTGCGGGATCAGTCAAGTCATCCGCTGGTACGTAAACACATTGAACCGCAGTAATAGACCCTTTATCCGTTGAGGTAATCCGTTCCTGTAATTCACCCATGTCAACGGCCAGTGTTGGCTGGTAACCAACCGCAGATGGCATACGACCCAAAGTCGCTGAAACCTCTGCACCTGCCTGGGTAAAACGGAAGATATTATCAATAAAAAGAAGGACATCCTGTCCTTCTTCATCACGGAAATACTCGGCACAGGTCAATGCAGAAAGTGCCACCCTTGCTCTTGCTCCCGGAGGTTCCGTCATCTGACCATAAACCAGGGCGCATTTTGGAAGAACACCGGAATCTTTCATCTCATGATAAAGGTCATTCCCCTCACGGGTTCTTTCCCCTACACCGCCAAACACGGAAATACCACCATGCTGCATGGCAATGTTGTTAACCATTTCCATCATGATAACGGTCTTACCAACACCGGCACCACCAAACATGCCCATTTTACCACCACGTGGAAAAGGAACAAGAAGGTCAATCACCTTTACACCGGTTTCAAGAACCCTTACTGAGGTATCCTGTTCAGTAAAAGCAGGAGCATGTCTGTGAATGGGGAGCATTTTTTCCTGGGAAATAGGGCCCAGACCATCAACCGGTCTTCCAACAACGTTAAGAACTCTGCCAAGGGATGCTTTTCCAACGGGCATCATGATGGGAGAGCCTGTATCTTTTACAGACATGCCTCTTTGAAGCCCATCGGTTACATCCATACCAATACATCTGACAACATTGTCACCCAAGTGCTGTGCCACTTCAACAACAAGATTGCCTTCCATGTCACTAATCGCGGGATTGCTAATTGTCAAAGCTGTCAGGACCGGCGGAAGTTTTCCGGGTTCAAATTCAACATCAATAACAGCACCTAATACCTGCGCTATCTTACCTATATTTTCAGCCATTTTTTTCTCCTATAAAGCTGTTTTCATATTAAGTATATCTTAAAACCTATCCTTTAAGTGCCTCAGCACCGCCGACAATATCCATAAGCTCAGATGTAATGGCAGTCTGCCTTGTTTTGTTGAATATTGTCTGGAGTTCTCCAACCATATCTTCGCACGCCTTGGTTGCATTTTCCATAGCTCTCATTCGAGCAGCATGTTCACTGGTTGAAGTCTGAAGCAGGGCATCATATATCTGAATAAAAATATTTTTTGGCAGCATTTCACCCAGCAACGCATCAGAAGAGGGCTCGCAGATATGTTCCGGAAGGAATCCTGCATCTTTGTCCACTTCTTTTTCTGCTGATTCATCTGGCACTCCTTCCAAAGAGGGAATGGGAAGAACCTTTTTTATGGTTGGTACCTGCCTTGCCATGTTCACGAACTTTGAATAAATCAGATATACTTCATCAACAGCTCCGTCAAGGAAACTGTCTATCATTTTTTGTCCTGAAGCAGATGCCATACCGAACTCAATCATTCCGCCAACCACACCGATGTATTGATCATCAATGGGTTGGTGTTCTTTTTTTGCCCAGTCTCTTCCTCGTTTACCAAAACAGATAAAGGAAGTCGCTTTGTCTTCAAGCTCTGATTGAATTAATTTTTCAGCTTTTGATATAATACTATGATTAAAACCGCCACAAAGTCCTCTGTCAGATGTACAGAGAATGAGCGCCACTTTTTTGATCTCATCACGGGAAACAAGCAATGGACTTGCATCATCACCTGATTTACCGGCGATACTTCCTAAAACTTCAGCAAACTTCGCTGCATAGGGTTTAAATGCCTCCATTCTGCTTTGAGCACCGCGTAATCTTGAAGTGGCAACCATTTTCATGGCAGAGGTAATCTGTCTAGTCTTTTTTACGCTGACTATCTTTGATTGTACTTCTTTTAAAGTTGCCATATAATCCTGCCTTTTTAGCCTATAAGTTAATAAATAATGTCACAAAAAGTTCCAAAGCACCTAAATTGTATCTTTGAATTCTTCGTCATAGGCTTCAAGGCATTGTTTCAGTTTGCCTTCGATCTCTTCGGTAATTATTTGTTTTTCTTTTAAACCGGAGAAAATTTCAGGAAAACGATTTTCAACAAACGGATAAAGGCCGGCTTCATATTTGGCAACTGCTTCTCTTGGATACTTATCAATATATCCTTTGGTTCCGGCATAAAGGGCTGTTACCATTTTTTCCATTGGAAGTGGTTTGAACTGGGGTTGTTTTAAAAGTTCAACCAGACGTTCACCACGGGTTAGCTGCTTCTGGGTGGCTGCATCAAGGTCTGATCCGAATGCGGCAAATGCTTCAAGCTCACGGAACTGGGCAAGATCAAGCCGTAAGGTACCGGCAACCTGTTTCATTGCCTTTACCTGGGCTGCACCACCAACGCGAGATACAGATAGCCCTACATCAATGGCAGGACGGATACCGGCAAAGAAAAGATCTTTATCAAGAAAAATCTGACCGTCTGTGATGGAGATAACGTTGGTCGGAATAAAAGCAGACACGTCACCTTCCTGGGTTTCAATAATCGGAAGCGCAGTAAGAGACCCTGCACCCTCTGCATCACTGAGTTTTGCAGACCGTTCAAGCAAACGGGAATGATTATAAAAAATATCACCAGGGAAAGCCTCACGTCCTGGTGGACGTCTGAGAAGCAAAGATACCTGACGATAAGCAACTGCCTGCTTTGAAAGATCATCGTAAATAATCAAAGAATGCTCGCCTTTGTCTCTGAAATACTCAGCCATTGCACATCCGGCATAGGGCGCCAGATACTGCATGGCAGCAGATTCAGAAGCTGATGCAACAACCACTGTTGTGTATTCCATGGCACCATGCTCTTCAAGGGCTGCAACAACTTGAGCAACCGTTGATTTTTTCTGACCACAGGCAACATAGACACATTTTATGTCACTGTCTTTTTGAGCAATGATGGCATCAACGGCGACTGCTGTTTTACCGATCTGACGATCACCAATAATCAGTTCACGCTGACCACGGCCTACAGGAGTCATGCCGTCAATCGCTTTTGAACCTGTGTAACAGGGCTCATGAACTGATTTTCTGGCAATAACACCAGGGGCAACTAATTCCATGTTCATGTAAATTTTTGAATTGATCGGGCCTTTACCGTCAACGGACTCTCCTGTTGTGGTCACAACACGCCCTAAAAGCTCTTCACCAACGGGAACGGAAGCAATACGGTCAGTACGTTTAACAATGTCACCTTCTTTGATTTCTTTATCATCACCAAGGATGGCAACACCAACGTTATCAGATTCAAGATTCAATGCAAGTCCCAAGATTCCACCGGGGAATTCAACCAACTCCATGGCTTTAACTTTTTCCAGACCATATACACGGGCAATACCATCACCTGCTGAAAGAACAACGCCAGTTTCATTCAGGTCCACCTCTGCATCAAAACCTTTGATCTGGTCTTTTATTATTTGGCTTATTTCTTCTGCTTTAATTTCCATTAGACACTCTCACCTTTTTTTAATGTTTCTCTCATATTAATCAGCTGAGTTTTTACGCTGCCATCCATAACAAGATCACCTATTTTTGTGACCACACCACCAATAAGACTTGGATCCTGCTCAACATTCAGAACAATATTTTTCCCGGTCTTTTCCGACAACACTTCCTTAATCTTGTCAACTGCATCAGATGACAACTCCGTTGCAGAAACGATGCTGGCTTTTACAACACCTTTAAGCTCATCTGCCAGATCTTTATAGTATGAAGCAATTTCTCTTAAAAAACCGATTCGACCTTTATCAAACAAAAGTGTAAGAAAAGACTTCATAATGGCTGACAAGTCAGTAGCAGCTAAAACCGCCTCCAAAACCTTTTTCCTGTTATTTTTGTTGAACAAAGGATTTGTCAATGCCCTCTCAAAATCTTCCTGGGTATCAAAAAGCCCGACAACCGACTCAAGCTCTGAATTGTATTCTTCTGCCCGGCCATCTTCCTTTCCGATGAGAATCAATGCTTTGGCATAACGCCTGGAAACCGTTAAATTTTTCATTATGCCACCACCTTTTTCAAGTATTCATCCACAAGTCTGTCCTGATCATCGGATGAAATGGAGTCTATAATCACTTCTTCTGCTTTTTCCATCGCCATTTCAACAATTTCCTGTCGAAGCTTAGTTTTTGCAGACTTAAATTCCTGTTCGATATTCCGCTTGGCCATATCTTCAAGTTTTTCAGCCTGTGCAGAAGCTTCAGCAAGAATTCTTGTTCTGGCTTCTTCACCCTGTTTAATATACTCTTTAACAATCTGTTTAGATTCCTGATCAAGATTTTTAAACTTGGTTTGATATTCGGCAAGTTTTTTCTGGGCATCTGCTTTTTTTTGTTCAAGTTCCTTGATCTCACCTTCTATGCTTTTTGCACGGGATGAAAAAAAATTAGAAACAGGTTTTTTTGCAAGGAAAAACCCAACAACAACCAGAATACCAAAATTCAATACTTTCCAGGTATCTATTTTAAGCCAGGCATTGTGTACACCTCCATGACCATCCCCACCAGAAGATGCCCACACCACACCACACATTACCGCTACAAAAGTTGTCACAAGGGAAACAATTTGTAACAGTTCTTTGTTCACACCGCATTTTTTCATCAGCAAGCCCTCCCTAAAATTTTTTCACCGATGGCTTTAGCATATACTTCAACCTCGCCTTCCAATGCTTTTCGGGCCTGCTCAGTCTCCTCAGTAACCTGCTTTTTAATATCAACAAGATTTTTCTGTGCTTGCTTGTTAATCCTGTCGATTATTTCCTTTTCTTCTTTTGATGCTTCTTCTATAAAAGCTTCTTTTTCTTTCAAGCCTTTAGATCTGGCTTGTTTTAAACCATCCTTGTAAGCATCTTCCCCGGCAACAAGATCGCTTGCGGCTTTTTGAGCCCCATTTTGCATACCTTCAATCTTTGCCTTTCGTTCAAGAAGAACATTACGAATTGGTTTGTACAGAACCAGATTAAGCACAAAAAGCAGAATTAGGAAATTGATCATCTGATATACCAAAGATATATCAGGAATCACAGTTATCATAAATCCCCTCCGCCAGTTAATAATTATAAAAAATTCAACTGCTTATATCCAACTGACTGTTTTTACACAAAAACAGTCTAAATTCCAATTAAATCGAGAATTGAGTAACATCCGGGCAATAATTTGTCAACATTGAAAAACAAAATATTTCAGACTTTGGGAAATAATTTTTTAAAAATCTTTTAAAAAAACTAAACTTTGATGACTTACGATAATTCAAAATTTTATGAAAAATTACGCATACTGATATTTAAAAGAATACCAAAACCCACCATATTGGTGATCACTGAAGATCCGCCATAGGATACCAGGGGTAAAGGCACACCAACAACCGGCATAAGCCCCATGACCATGCCGATATTGATAAATATCTGCCAGAAAATCATGGTTGTGATACCAAAGGCAAGAATGGAACCAAACATATTACGACAATTATAGGCGATATTTAATCCCCAGAGTAAAAAAATAAAATAAACCAATAGAAGGATACTAGACCCCATAAGTCCCCATTCTTCCGCAAGGACGGATAAGATAAAATCAGTATGATGTTCCGGTAAAAAAGATAATGCATTCTGAGTTCCTTTTAAAAAACCCTTACCTGTCAACATCCCCGATCCAATAGCTATTTTTGATTGAATAATATGGTACCCTGCCCCGAGTGGATCCCGGTCAGGATCTAAAAAAGTCAATATCCTTGATTTTTGATATGTTTTTAATCCAGACCAGAGCAAGGGCGCTGTAACAAGACAAATACCTGATATTATATACAATACTTTTCGCTCTACCTTGACAAACAGTGTAATTGATCCGGCAATTAAAAGTAAGAGCAAACCAGTTCCAAGATCTGGCTGATTTACAATTAAAACAAATGGGATTGCACATAATATTGCCGGTTTGATCAATTTTCTAAAATTGAGTCCGGTTTGAGAAATTGAAGTTGAATAAACAGATGCCAGACTTATAATCAATGCAATTTTCATCAATTCAGAGGGCTGAATCCTGACAAAACCAATAAGAAGCCATCTCCGTGACCCACCGCCAAGCTGCCCGAAAATAAGAACACTGATCAAGAGTCCTACACAAAATGCATAAATAAATAAATTTATTTTGTCCAGATCTCTAAAATCAATCATCAAAATGATCATCATTACTATAAAGCCGGCCCCCATCCAGATCATCTGTTTTTTAAAAAGAACGTGGACCGAAATAGTCTCATTCCCAGCGGTCAGGGCGCTGTATAAAATGCCAAGGCCGATCGTTCCGATTAGAAAAATTAAAGCCATAAAGCCCCAGTCAAAATTTTTTATTAACCGCCTGTCAAACATGTGCTACTCCGGTAATATTTTTTTTATTAAAGGTAGTTGAATATATTGTTCGATCAAAGCGCGGGCTATGGGGGCAGCCGTGCTTGATCCATGCTCTCCATGTTCAACCAGAACAGATATGGCAATAACAGGATTTTTTGCCGGGGCATAGCAGACAAACCAGGCATGATCCCTTAAAGAATACTTCAAGTCTTTGAGTTCTCTTTTATCATCTTTTTTAATACCATAAACTTGAGCAGTCCCGGTTTTACCAGCTATTTCAATATTTTTCAGTCTAATTCTTCTTGCTGTCCCCCGCCCACCTTGAACAGCTTTCAAAAGCCCATTTCTTACTATATCCAATGTCTCTTTGCTTGCCGGCAGACCACCCGTAATTTCAGGTTCATTTTTTTTTATCACAAGGCCATGACCATCTTTAATTGTTTTAACAATTCGGGGTCTGTACAAGGTACCACCATTACCAACAGCAGCAATCAAAACGGCCATTTGAAGAGGTGTCACTAAATTATAGCCCTGCCCTATTGCAATAGAAAGAGTTTCACCTCTTTGCCAGGATTCCCTGTATCGTTTTTTTTTCCATGCCGAAGTTGGAATCAGACCATTTTTTTCATTTTCAAGCACAATACCTGTCTTTTTACCCAGCCCGCACCCGGTTGCATACTGCGCCAATTTATCCACACCAACTTTAATTCCTGCCTGATAAAAAAAAACATCACAGGATTGCTCAATCGCTTGAATCACACTTATGTTACCGTGACCATGTTTATTCCAGCAACGATAAATTCTATTACCATAGTCTAAAAATCCAGGACAATATGCAGTGGTATTTATATTGATATGTTTTTCTTCAAGTGCAGCCATGGCAGTAATGATTTTATAGGTGGAAGCCGGTGGATATTCTGCCTGAATGGCCTTATTTATCATTGGTTTTCCTGGATCAAAAAGCAATGCCTCCCATTTTTTTTGGCTGATACCACCAATGAAATCATTTTGATCAAAACTGGGATTACTTGCCAGCACAAGGATATCTCCATTCTCAGGATCAATGGCAACCACGGCTCCGGCTTTATCTTCAAGCAATTTTTCAGCTGTCTGCTGTAAATCAAGATCCAGGGTAAGATTCAAGTCGAATCCTGCAACAGGATCAATAGTTCTCAAAATCTTAATTATTCTGCCACTGGAATCGACTTCTACTTGTCTTCCGCCCCGTTTTCCCTGTAGATAGGTTTCAAATTGTTTTTCAATCCCATATCTGCCAATTGAGTCTCCTGACTTGACATTTGGATATTTCTCAGTTTTCAGTTCTTTACTGTTTATTTGTCCCAGATAGCCTAAAAGATGGGCAGCTGTTTTTTTATAAATATAATATCGTGTAGGTTCTATATCGATATGAATCCCGGGAAGATCAAATTTATGTGCCTCAACAATGGCTAACTGATCTCTTGAGATATCATTTTTTAATGTTATAGGATTATAAACCGCACCATTTCCAGCCTGTTCAATACTTTCCATAAGTTCTTGAAAAGGCACGGCAATAAATTGCCCAAGTTTTTTAATAGTTGCTTTAACCTCGCCTGCATCCTCAAGCACTATTTTAAGATTAAAAGAAGGTCTGTTATCCACCAGTAATTTTTTATTTCTGTCAAAAATTAAACCGCGAGATGATTTAATACTCTTGAGTCGTACTGCATTTTTCTTAGATAAATCCCTGTATTCTTCACCCCTGATAATTTGAAGATATGCCAACCTGAAAAACAAAAGTATAAATACAAACAATATACATACACTTGCACCGATAAATCTTTGTTTTTTCCAGTCCCTGTCCTGTTTTTTACTAAACTCGGTCAATTCTGTCCTCAGTATTTTCAAACACGCTGTTTTGCAAAAATTTTGTTTTAAGTATCCAGTTCTTCCAGAAAACATTTATAAGCCAGATACCAGGCGGGATCAAAATAACTCCCCAAAAGACCTGCATCATCAAAAGACCGAAATTAAATTCCAATATGGAGTTGACACCTTGACGAATAAAAACTGAAAATAATAAAAATCCATGCTGAATGGATATAGACACAATACTTATGATAAAAATAAAAATAATACTTCGTTGAAAAAGCGATTGTTTGACTATTTGAACAATAATATAAATCCACAAATATGAAAAAACATAATACCAGAATGGAACGCCTGAAATACTGTCCATGACACATCCAATAATAATAATGGCCAAAACCATTGAATAATGGGATGAAATAAAGCTTAAAAAAATGATCTCAATGATCAGCAGATCAAAACACTGATCAAACCAGGAAAACGATGGTAGAATAATCGTTTGGATAACGATTAAAAATAAAGTGAGGACAATCAAAAAAACTGCTTTCATTATTGATCCGTTTCAAAACTACTCATCTGTATATCTTTCAATACAAGAACTTCTTCTATTTTATTAAAATCAACGCTGGTCTCCAGAGTAATATCCTGGAAAAGTTGAGAATGAATCTTTGTCACTTTTAAAACTCTGCCGATTTTCATCCCCTTGGGAAACACTTGATCCAAACCGGATGAAACAATTATTTCACCCTCTTTTACATCCTCTTTTCTTAAAGTATACACAAAGGAACAATTATCCTCATTGTTTCCTTTTACAATTCCGCGGACACGGGAATTCTGTACAAGGGCATCAACAGCAGAGTTTCTATCCGTAATCAAAAGAACCCTGGAATAATTTCCCGCGACTTTGATTATTTGACCGACTATTCCCTCGGGAACAAACACAGGACTTCCTTTGACCAGACCGTCTTTTGTGCCTTTATCTATCATAATGGTTTTAAACCATGGGGAAGGATCCCTTGCAACAATTTTAGCTGTCATATATGTGTCCGGCATTGTACTTGTAAAATTAAGAAATTTCCTGAGCCGGATATTTTCAAGTTCCAGTTCCTCATAATGATTTTTATTTTCTATTGCTTTTCCAAGTTGTTTTTTCAATTCAATATTTTCTTTAACAGCAAGTACTGTCATAAAATAAGTGCCCCAGATATTTTGAATCGAATGTATGGTTTTAGCAACAGACATCTGAAAAGGAGAGGTAATGGAAATAAATAATCGTTCAATACCGTTGGTCGGCAAAAAATCTCTGTTGCTCATGGTCATTGCGGTAAAATTAATGGCAATAAAAAGAGCAAGCCCAACAAAAATAATCAGTTTTTGTGAAAACATTAAATCAGCTAATAACTACTTCTCTCAAAATATCAATACTGTCAAGGGCTTTCCCGCAGCCAAGAGCAACCGTTGTTAATGGATCATCTGCTACAACAATGGGAAGCATGGTCTTTTCCCTGAGCAGTTTATCCAGATTTTTCAATAAAGCACCCCCGCCCGTTAAAACAATACCATTATCAACGATATCTGAAGCAAGCTCAGGAGGTGTCTGTTCCAGTGCAATGCGAATGGTTTCAACAATCGCATCAATCTGTTCTGAAATAGCAACCCTGACCTCTTCAGAGTCAATGGTAAGTATTTTAGGAATGCCGGATACAAGGTCGCGGCCCTTGACCTCTATGGTTTCAATATTTTCAGTATCAGAATATGCATTTCCAATGGTTGTTTTGATTATTTCTGCGGTTCTCTCTCCAATCAGAAGATTGTATTTACGTTTTATATGCTGGCTTATGGAAGCGTCCATCTTGTCACCGGCAACCCTTAAAGATGTTGTATAAACCGTACCGGCAAGTGAAATAACAGCAACTTCCGTTGTCCCTCCACCAATATCAACGATCATGCTGCAGGTGGGTTCAGTAATGGGAAGGCCGGCACCTATGGCTGCGGCCATGGGTTCTTCAATTAAAAAAACTTCTCTGGCTCCTGCTGATTCTGCTGATTCTCTAACCGCTCTTTTCTCCACCTGGGTAATTCCAGATGGGACGGCTATCACTATTCGGGGACGGACAAGGGTTTTCCGGTTATTATGAACTTTTCTGATAAAATGCTTTAACATTGCTTCTGTAACTTCAAAGTCAGCAATCACGCCATCTCTCATGGGCCTTATTGCAACAATATTACCAGGCGTACGACCCAGCATTCTTTTGGCTTCTGCACCCACTGCAAGCACTCTACTTTTTCCTTTTCCATCCGTTCTAACAGCAACCACTGAGGGCTCACTCAATACAATTCCCTTGCCCTTAACATAAACAAGTGTATTTGCAGTTCCAAGATCAATGGCCAGATCATTGGAAAACGTTCCGAGCAAAGAGTCTATTATAAAGTTCATTTTACCTCTTTCAAACAAAAATTTATAAATTGCATTTAAATACAAAGGATTTTATTAAACACTATCTGCTAACAAACTTAATAGTTTTTTACAAGTCCAAAACGCTTTAACTCCTTAATATTTTATATTAACTCAGAATATATTAAATCATGTATTTGCGGACGGAATTGTTTTATGCCCTCATTTGATCTTAAAGGATGCACTCTGTTGGTTAAAAAAATAATAATCACGGAGGTTTCAGGATCAATCCAGAAAGAGGTCCCTGTAAATCCAAGATGCCCTATGGATGATTTTGAAAAATATCTGCCTGCAGAAGAATTCACTTTTAACGGAGTATCAAATCCTGCAACCATGTCATGGTGATTTTTTTTTAATGCAAAAGTTTTTATAATATCAGATCTTAAAACCCTGGTTGGTTTACTCTGCAATGCGTTTAATATTTCACAGCACAACTTATAGATTGCCCCGGTATTTCCAAAAAGCCCTGCATGGCCTTCAATTCCTCCGGCAGCCCAGGCATTATCATCATCCACTTCTCCCACAAGCAGTCTATTTCTCCAGGGACATTGCCGGCCGGCCACAATTTTTTGTTGATATAATATAAATTTTTTATTCTTTAAACCTGTTTCCAGAAAAAACAAATCATCAATTTCAAGGGGAAAATATATTTGCTTTGCAACAAATCGATCCAGTCTTTGACAACTTATTTTTTCTATAATCCATGAAAGGATCATAAATCCCAGATCACTGTAAACCTGATTTTCACCAATTTTATTTACCAGTTCCTCACATACCAGAAGATGTCTTAGAGATTGCCTGGGATTTTCATTTGCGTTTATAATTTTTTTAAAATAGTCCCGGTGAGCCGGGAATCCTGACGTGTGTCTGAGAAGCATGTCAATGGTAATATCTGCTTTTGGAAATGTTTTAAATTCTTCCAGGATTGATCCGATCTTCTGATCCGGAAAAACCTGGTCTTTCTCAATGAGCCTGGATAAGGCAAGTGTTGTTGCCAGGGGTTTTGTCAGGGAGGCAAGATCAAAAATACTGTCTTTTGTCATTTTTTTTTTTTCAAAAATATCTGCTTCTCCATAGGATTCATGGAAAAGTATTTTCTGATTTTTCGCACACAATAGAACCGCCCCTGGAAAAACACCCTGTGCGATAGCGGTTTCTATCTTCCTGGAAATTCTGTCATTGCCCATGTGAATTAAACCCATTGAATTCTTGCGGGTTCTGTATCCATCTTAATGTGTGTTCCCATGCATAAGGACAAATTCACTTTACCATGGCCGGAATCTAACCCTGAAAGAACCGGGACATTGCATTCCTCAAATATTTCAAACAGTATTTCTTCTAAATATTCAATATTGTCACAATTTTTAAAGGAACCGGTAATCACCCCTTGAATCCCTTCAAACAAACCTGCCATTTTCATCTGTGTCAGCATCCGATCAATTTTATAGGCAGGCTCTGCGACATCCTCCATAAAAAGGACAGCATCCTTTAAATCCGGTTGAAACCGGGTTCCCAGAAGATGGGATATGGTTGAAAGGTTCCCCCCCTTTAATACGCCGGTGCACTTACCGGCTTTAATGATTCGCCCATTTGTTACATCAATTTTGTCAAGAGAACCTGTCAGGGTATTATAAAACGCATCAATGGTTTCTTTTGGGGCAGCGGCAAGAGACACAACTGTGGGCCCGTGAATTACCACATTTCCGGTTTCACCGATAATGGATAGCAATATTGCCGTATTGTCAGAGAATCCAACAAAGGGTTTAGGATTTTGCCTGATAGTACTCCAGTTTAAATAATCCAGAATTCGCATGGACCCAAACCCACCCCGGGCACAAATAATGCCATCTATATCCGGGTCTGAAAAAAACTGGTTGATAACACTTGCTCTTAAAACATCATTACCGGCAAGATATCTTTTTTTTTTAAAAATCTCTTCCGGAACTTTAACCTTGAATCCCAAATCTTCCAAAATCTGAATTCCAGAATTTAATTTTTCGATGTCAAAGCATGCAGATGGTGCACAAACACCTAATCTATCCCCGGGTTTTAGAGGAGCGGGTCTTTTCATGGAATTATAGCTCTTTCTATTTTAATTTTGTCAATCCAGCTTATGTACAGGATTTATCTGTCTCAGAATTCAACCTGTTAGGGTTGTATCCTGATGGAAGGATACAACCCCATACGCTCTCCTGTCCTATACGGCTGAATGGTATTAAAGGATATATTCTGATCATCCTGGGCATGGCCTCGTTTTTCACCATTGTGAAATAATGCACCATTTGTCGATAGGATATGGCCAATTCTCTTTTGAAAGGCATCAATAAAAACAGAGCCTTTACCTGTAAAAACCATTTTCCCGATTCTCAGGCTCTCCCGCACATCAGCAAGGTCATCAAATGAAATACTTTGATTTTTAACATCCTCATTGGAACCGATAAATCCCCATACCAGATGCTCATCAGGTATTTTGACCGGCACATCCGAATCTATTATGGTATGTGGCATAACAATACATCCTTCACCGATTTCAATCCGTGCGTCAGGTTTTCCATTTAAAAATGAATTAAATCCGACAAAGGTTTCTCGACCAATATCTGCATGTATTATCTTCCCGCCATGGGCTGTTATACACAAACCGGCAAGGTTTGAATGAATAATATAGGTGTTTTCCTGGGCATTGGAACCATCTCCCATTACGGCATTGTCCAGAAATGCCCTTTGAGATACCAGAACATTTTCACCGATGTGTGTTTTGCCCAGAAACACGGCATATCGGTTAACAGCGGAACTCGACGGTGCCTTTACAGGCTTAAGATGTACCACATCAAACAACTTTTCATAATCCTGTTCCCGTTCTTTTACAAAATCATAGATGATCCCCCGGGGCTGATATGAAGAATTCACTCCAACAAACTTCTCCAGAATTTCTTTTTGAAATTTATATTTAAACTCAAAATTCGAATTTCGTATCCACACGGTTCCGGGATCAATTTTTCTATGGAAAAGCTCGCCGGCTTGAACATATGAAAACTCACCCACAATGCAGGAATGAAGATTCATCATATCCACTGTTGCAAAAGGCCCTAAAAAACATCCTTGAAGGGTTGACCCATGAATATTTGCGTAATGAGCTGAAATTGTATTTTTGATACTAAATTCCTCAGGGCTCTCAAGATTATGCGAATTGCTGTGAACAAGGGTTTTATAAAGAAGACTGTCCCGAATCACGATCCGTTCATCTTCAACAAGCGGAATGTCCTTAATATAACGAATATTATCCCCCTCTCTTTTTAATTCATCACCTCTGACATCACTTTTATATATGGCAGATCTTCCCACATAACATTTACCCAGAAAATAACTGCCGGCAATATTTGAATTTTTAAAATTAAAATAAATGGGATGTTGAGAGGTAATTCCATAGAATGCATAAAACTTCAACATTTTATCGTATTCAAGAGCGTTGTTTACAAAACTCTCCGTATTAAAATCAAATTCCTCCAGATTAACATTAACACGCCTGATAATTCGATCATTCAGTTGCTTTAACTTATCCATGGTTAACGTCCTCTAATATAAAAAAAATTCTATTTATCGTAAAACGAATTAAACAAACAAAAATTCATATCATATTTTTCTTATTTTGACAAATTTTCACAAAATTGCAATACTACAAAATTATTAATACATTAAAATAAAGGTTTTATAAAGCTTGAATACTCCCAAAATCCTTGCTCCGGCAGGAGACAAAAATTCATTTTTGGCAGCCATTGCCGCAGGTTGCGATGCCATTTATTGTGGTCTTAAATTATTTTCAGCACGTATGGAAGCTGAAAATTTCAGTACTGAAGAATTGGCCAGATTAACCCAACTTGCAAAATCCCGACACATTGAAGTTTATGTGGCACTCAATTCAATTATCAAAGAATCCGAGCTGGAAAAAGTTTATAAGATTCTAAGCAAACTATGCCGGTTTGTTGATTTTGATGCCCTGATTGTCCAGGATCTTGCCATGATACCCCTTGCCAGAAAAGCAGGGTTTAAAAAAGAATTTTACCTTTCTACTTTAGGCAACTGCACCTTTCCTTCCGGATTAAAAACATCCGATCTATTGGGATTCAAAAGGGTTGTTCTACCCCGGGAACTGACCATTGATGAGATCAAAGAAATGGGGCAAAATACTCCCAAAAATATTGAACTTGAAGTATTTATCCATGGAGCGCTTTGCTATTCCATATCCGGGCGATGCTATTGGAGTTCATGGTTTGGCGGAAAGAGTTCCCTTCGGGGCAGATGTGTCCAGCCCTGCAGGAGAATCTATGAACAAAAAGGCCGGAAAAAAAGATATTTTTCCTGTATGGATTTTTCCGCTGATGTACTGGTTAAAATATTAAAACAAATCCCTCAAATAACCACCTGGAAAATTGAAGGCCGGAAAAAAAGCCCCCATTATGTCTATTACACGGTTAAAGCATATAAGTTGCTACGGGATGAGCCCAAAAAGAAAAAGGAAGCGCTTGCCTATCTTGATTATGCCATGGGAAGAGAATTTTCCCATTATAATCTTTTATCACAACGGATTATGAATCCTTTGGATCACTCATCAGAAACAGGATCAGGACTTTTTGCAGGAAGGATACAAAATCCTGCCGCTCCCTTTTTCATCACAAGAGAAGCTCTCATTCCTTCAGATCTTTTAAGAATCGGATTTGAAGATGAACAATCCCATGACATTCAAAAGGTCAGCCGGGCTGTACCCAAAAAAGGAAAATTCTATTTAACCAAAACCTCTAAATTTAAAATCAAAAAAGGAACACCTGTTTATATCATAGACCGAAGAGGATCAGAACTTTCAACGGTTATTAAATCCCTTAATGACGAGCTTGCCGAAATTCCTAAAACATCCATACGGCCCTCAGATAATGAATATAAAATTTCTTTTTCCCAAAAACCGGTAAAACAAAAAATCAGAACCAGGGAACTTACCCTGTCCAGAGGCAGACTTCAAAACAGCTCGGCCAGCGAAGAGACAGGTGCATGGATTTCTACCCGGGGATATTCTGTCCCCCCCTCAAGCAAAAACTGGTTGTGGCTTGATCCTCTGTTATTCCCGGGTGAAGAAAAAATATGTTCCGACTATATTGCCAAAGCCATAAAAAAAGGAGCAAAAAATTTTGTTGTCAATGCTGTCTGGCAATTGTCGCTCTTTAAAAATCCAACCCAATCAAATATCTGGGCAGGCCCTTTCTGCAATATTACCAACAGCATGACGGTGAATCTATTAAAACAATATGGATTCTCCGGTGCCATTGTCAGTCCGGAGCTTGACCAGGAAACCTTTTGTTCTTTACCGCAAAACAGTGAACTGCCGCTTGGTGTTGTTATTTATGGCAACTGGCCTTTGGGAATTTCAAGAATTATTTCAAAGGATCTTAAAACAGACCAGGCATTTACAAGCCCTATGGGTGAAACAGCCTGGATTTCAAAACACAATAGCAATTATTTTATTTTCCCAAACTGGTATCTGGACTTAACCTCCAAAAAAGAAGTGCTTACAAAAGCCGGATTTTCACTCTTTGTCAATATCCATGAAACCATACCCCGTGGAATTAAAATGAAGAACCGCGCAGGACTGTGGAACTGGAACCTGAAATTATTGTAACCCGGGAATTAACAAGAACGAGACTAGGATGTTGCTGATAATAAAATTTTTGCTGACCTTATCAGCAGTTCTTCAATTTTTCCAAACCTTTGTCTGATCCTAAAAAAATTTATTGCAGGGAAATGGCGCAATGAGGTCCTGTAATCAAAAGATTATTGGTGACCGTTGACTGGATATGCTCCATTTTGCTGCCCAGCAGGATATCTTTGATAATTCCGTGCCCGTATGCGCCCAGAAT
>Ga0164315_10000803_pt1 | contig 22704 bp, 21 predicted proteins | sample GuaBasSedimGuay6_FD_113737 | JGI IMG/M metagenome (GOLD analysis project Ga0164315, IMG submission 113737) | Subseafloor sediment microbial communities from Guaymas Basin, Gulf of California, Mexico - Guay6, Core 4569-2, 0-3 cm | ecosystem: Environmental > Aquatic > Marine > Hydrothermal vents... | reverse complement strand
TTTTATTCGAAGCGTTATATGCCAAACGACTGGCGTGACATGTCAATTTTCTTACCCCGATATATTCTAATATTCATCCTGAAACTTATCAGGAGGCTGTCATGGCTAGAAGATATAGAGCTAAATTAAAATTGTGTGATTGTGGCTGTGGTGGTTACCCGCGTGGTGCGGACTATATGCCCGGTCATGATCTATCTGTTTATAGTGCCATTGTGAATCATGTTGGCAGTTTGCGAAATTTAAGGGAAATTGTTGAGCTATATACCGGTAAACAGGTAACCATGAATGACTCTGCTGGTAATCATTAATTGGGTAGTTTAAGTCATATAGATAGATTGGCAGTTAACTTCAACTGTCAGAGCTTTAAATAAGTGAAATTTAATTTTATAAAAATGCAATTTAAAAATGTTAATGCAGCGTAGAAAAACTGATATTAAATCTGATTCGAACCACTTTGAATCAGATGATTTTGTAGAAAGTAATTTGCACAATGTTTTTTCACAAAATTTTATCAGTGGCTCCCTAAGAGATTCCCTGGGAGATTATTTCAGGTTTGCCTTTTATTGTATATTGTTAGCCGTGCCGCTTTACGCCATTACCATAAGCATAATCAGGAGTAACTGGATAATGGTGATTATTGATGCCCTGATCGTTCCGGTTGGTTTTGTACATGGACTGTTGTTGCTGTTTGGTTATGTCGTTTAGGTCAACCTGAGGGCTTTCAGTCCATAGTCGTTGAGTCGTCTGGCTCAAGTGCAGTATTGTCAAAACGTATTTGTTGCCATCCATACTTAATGAATGTGCGAATGTTCGCATGGTCTGTACCTTCAGGCTTCTTTAATACATCCTCTCGATAGTACTTTCCAAAACAATGTAAAGTTTGTCTCTCATCAAGCTGGTGCAATTGTGCAAATGAAAATATTTTACATGAGCCTTCATTCTCGCCTGCAGGATTAATGATGTTTTCACTATCAGTGCCATTAACGAACCGCGTCGGGGTGTAGCGATAATACTTATCAATAATCTCAATGACACCTTTAAACTCGGTATTTTCAGGAGTGGTTTTTATTTGTTTTATCAATATTTCCAGGTCATTCATGATCCAATCTACTGTTTTTTTCTATGTGGCGATATGATAGCAGTATCTTCACCGCTAAATAATAATTGATAAACCCATGCTTAAGTTATGGGTAATCGTGGTTTTACACATGTTTACCCTGCTTTGCATTTACAGTAATGCCAACTGATGTAAAATGGTCTTTTTTATATAACCACTCACTGCTGTCCCGTTAACAGCTAGTAGTTACCGATTCATCTCTCGGTTTGTATAATCATTGGCTAATGCCTACTGTATCGCCATTTGCATACAATAATATATTTTTTAACGGGACAGCAGTGAATTTTTTATACAACTATTAACAACACAAAGAGACACTAAATAATGGAAAAAGCAGATATAGGTTTGATCGGACTGGCAGTAATGGGGCAGAACCTGGTTCTGAATATGGCTGATCATGGTTTTCGTGTTGCGGTGTTTAACCGTACCACCAGTAAAGTCGATGAGTTCCTCGAGGGACCGGCAAAAGGTACCAGTATCATCGGTACACACAGCATGGAAGAACTTGTCGGTTCGCTAACAACACCACGTAAAGTTATGTTAATGGTGAAAGCAGGTGAAGTGGTTGATGCTTTTATTGATATGCTGATACCGTTGCTTGAGCCGGGTGATGTCATCATCGATGGCGGTAATTCACACTACCCGGATTCAACACGACGTACTGCTTATCTTAAAGAGAAAGGTCTGCGCTTTATCGGTACCGGTGTTTCAGGCGGTGAAGAAGGCGCACGGTTCGGTCCATCCATCATGCCCGGTGGTGACCCGGAAGCGTGGCCGCTGGTAAAAGATATCTTCCAGGCAATCTCTGCAAAAGTAGATGGTGAGCCCTGTTGTCAGTGGGTAGGGCCGGACGGTGCCGGTCACTTTGTGAAGATGGTGCACAACGGTATCGAATACGGTGACATGCAGCTGATCTGCGAAGCTTATTCATTGATGGAAAATGTACTGGGTTTGAGTTGTGATGAGATGCATGAAGTATTTAAAGACTGGAACACCGGTGTGCTTGATTCCTACCTGATCGATATCACCAAAGACATCCTCGCTGTTAAAGACGAGGATGGTGAGCCACTGGTAGATAAGATACTTGACACGGCGGGCCAGAAAGGCACCGGCAAGTGGACAGGTATCAGTGCGCTCGACCTGGGTGTGCCACTGACCTTGATCGGTGAGTCCGTGTTTGCCCGCGTATTATCGTCATTAAAAGATGAACGTGTACGTGCATCGGCCATCCTCGGTACGCGCCCGGATGTTTCACCGGCAGTAGATAAAGCTGAAACCATTAACGCGCTACGTGACGCCTTATATGCGTCCAAGATTATCTCCTATGCACAGGGATTTATGCTGATGTCCGAAGCCGCGAAAGAGCAGGGCTGGGAGCTTAACTATGGTGAGATAGCATTGATGTGGCGAGGCGGCTGTATCATCCGCAGTACCTTCCTCGGCAATATAAAAGATGCCTATGACAATAATCCTCAGCTGGAAAACCTGGCCCTTGACTCGTTCTTTACCGATGCGCTGAAATCAGCGGAAGCTGGCTGGCGTAAAGCCGTAATACTTGCCGTTGAAAATGGTATTCCGGCACCGGCATTTTCCTCAGCCTTATCTTACTTTGATGCTTATCGCAGTGAACGCCTGCCGGCAAATCTGTTACAGGCGCAGCGCGACTACTTTGGCGCACATACCTATGAACGTCTCGACAAACCACGTGGTGAGTTTTTTCACACCGACTGGACCGGCCACGGTGGCAAAGTTGCCTCAACGACTTATGAAGTGTGAGTTAAAATAAAATATCTGCTTTCGGCTATTAACGTCCGCATAAAGAAAAACAATTTTATCCACAGATGAACGCAAATGAACGCAAATAAAAAGCAACTTCTTTTTTAGTAACGGTAGGGTGGGCACGCTTTTTTGCCCACGTATTGACGGGCCGTTCCGCGTGGGTGAAAAAGCGTGACACACCCTGTGAAATACTTTTCATTTTAAAAAGTTTTTATTTGCGTTCATTTGCGTTCATTTGCGTTCATCTGTGGACTAAATGCTTTTAACGTTTTTGACTGTCCGTAAAGTGTCGTTAACAGTCTTTTTATCCTTATATAAGAGCAGGAAGCCTGAAACCTGAAACAAAAAGGCCGCTATAGCATAGCGGCCTTTATTCCTGCCTGGTTTATTAAAGTGTAGCTTATTTAATAAACAACATTTCCTGATATTTCGGCAGTGGCCATAATTCATCAGCAACTTCTGTTTCAAGCGCATCCGCATGTGAGCGAACTTCATCCATCAGGCCAAGGATATCATTCGCACAGAATTGCATATGCTCTTCGGTGGAAGCAAAGTCATGTTTCTCCATGGCTGCGCTGAGATTATTTACCGCTGACATCATAGCATTAGTCTCAGCAGCGACAGTTTCCGCTGTTGAATTATCCAGTTTTATTTTCAACTTGGCCATGCGCTCTCCTGTTTTAGCCAGGCCAGACAGGTAATTCATTGCAGTCGGATATATTAATGTTTTTGCCATATCAATGACCAGTTTGGCTTCCACTTCTATAGAAAGTACATACTGCTCTGCATAAACTTCAAAGCGGCTTTCCAGCTCTACAGGTGTGAGTACGCCGGTGCTTGCAAAAAGTTTCTTTACAGATTCTTCGCGGAATGCTGGCAATGCATCGGCAGTGGTAGGAATATTCTTTAAACCACGTTCTTCAACAGCTTTTGTATGCCAGTCTGATGAGTAACCATCGCCACCAAATACAACATTTCCATGTTGATCCATCAGCTCTTTAAGTACTGTGACTACGGCTGCTGACTGATCGCTGTCTTTGTTTAATTCAGCTTCCAGTTTTTCAGCGATCCAGTTTAGTGAGTCAGCCAGAATGGTGTTCATAGCAACCAATGGGCCTGAAACAGACTGCGAGGAGCCTACCGCGCGGAATTCAAAGCGGTTGCCGGTAAAGGCGAAAGGAGAAGTTCGGTTACGGTCACCCGGATCACGGTCAAAGTTAAGGATATGATCGAGGCCAAGATCCATTTCTCCACCTGTTGACGCTTCAGTAAGTTTTCCATCTTTAATGCCCTGGAAAACTTTTTCCAGCTGGTCACCAAGATAGACTGACAGAATAGCCGGTGGTGCTTCGTTTGCGCCCAGGCGGTGATCATTGGCTGCAGAGGCAATAACTGCACGCAGTAATGGACCGAATTTATGAACACCGCGGATGACCGCGCCACAGAACAGCAGGAAGTTCAGGTTGTCATGCGGTGTACTGCCCGGATCCAGCAGGTTGCCCTGTGTGGCGTTACCGACTGACCAGTTAACGTGTTTGCCAGAGCCATTGATACCAGCGAATGGTTTTTCATGAAGCAGGCAGACAAAGCCGTGTTTTTTGGCTGTGCTTTTTAACAGTGTCATCATCAACTGCTGATGATCTGCAGCAATATTTGCTGCTTCGAAGTAGGGTGCGATTTCAAATTGCCCAGGGGCAACTTCATTATGATGTGTCTTGGCAGGAATGCCCAGTTTATAAAGTTTGTCTTCAAAGTCCTGCATAAAAACCTGAACACGTGCTGGAATCGCGCCGAAGTAATGATCGTCAAACTCCTGTCCTTTTGCCGGAGGGGCACCGAAAAGTGTACGGCCAGCTAATAACAGGTCAGGTCGGCTATTGGCAAAGTTGGCGTCAACCAGGAAGTATTCCTGTTCCGCGCCACAGCTTGAGCTTAATGGAGCTATATCAGTTTCACCCATTAAGCGAAGTACTTTTTGTGCTGCATCATTCATTGCTTCGTTAGAGCGCAAAAGTGGTATTTTTTTATCCAGCGCTTCACCAGTCCATGACATAAACACACAGGGAATCATCAAAGTCGCGCCATTATCTGTATGCATGATGTATGCAGGGCTTGTTGTATCCCAGGCGGTATAACCTCGTGCTGCATTGGTCATACGGATACTGCCGTTAGGGAACGACGAACCATCGGGTTCACCTTTAATTAACAGGCTGCCGGTAAATTCAGTAATCGCATTACCGTCAGAATTGGTGATAATAAAACCATCGTGTTTTTCTGCGGTGACATTGGTCATCGGATAGAAAATATGAGAGAAGAATTTACAGCCTTTTGAAACAGCCCATTCTTTCATTGCTGCAGCAACCACATCTGCAGTAGCGGGGTCCAGCGGGGCACCTGTTTGTACTGTTTTCTTGACAGATTTAAAAGCGTTCTTGGAAAGCGCCCATTCCATTCTTGCCAGGTTAAATACATCCTCTGCCCATATTTTTCCTAGCTTGTCAGGCATTGATACGGCTGTAGGCTTACGGTTTGTTATTTGAGATATTGCTTGCAAGCGAGATTTGTTACCACTCATTTTCTTCTTCCTCAACTAAGGTTTATTAAATTAATTTCGAAATATATTCGTTGTAATCATGTTTTTATCTATTGGATAACAGGCTTCAACTAAATATATTCCTGACTGACGTAACATCTGTCGGTATAACTGGATGACATAATGAATATGTTTTAAGCAATAAACGTACCAACTACTCACTCTTTTTCATCTATATCTACAGATGCCAGTTAAAATCACGCTTGCAAGGAAAACCGGAAATAATTAGCTGTTGCATTGTGGTGCATAAATGCGGATTTGTGAACCATTAAAGTGCGGGACGCACGAAAATGGTGCGCGTTTTATAGGTTTTTAACGCTGTTGTCCCATTCCATGCCTCTAACAGTTAACGGGGCAGCAGTGGGTTTTTTAATAAAAAAGTCTCTCCCTGAGTTTTATTGTCCCAGTTCGCTCGTTAAAGCTACCGCATCCTCGGCACACCGCTTCGCTGCTCCTCGGTAACTGCTCCTGCGTTACCCTACTACCGTACGTCCTGTACATATGCATTGCCCTACTACCGTACGTCCTGTACATATGCTATCGCCCCTTACCTACATCCATGTAGGCAAAACTATGCACTTTTAGTGCAAGACTTTAGTGTGATATTGTCATCCTGAACGATAGTGAAGGATCTTGAAGGCTAGTGTTAAGATCCTTCACTATCGTTCAGGATGACAGAAAACTATTATATCGATGGCTCTAAAATGGCGGTGCTCTTAAAGAGAACGATTTTTAATCGTTATAAATCAACCTATGGACTTTCAGTCCATAGTCATTGAGTTTCTGTTATAAATAACTAAATTTTAACATACGACTTCAATTAGGCGGCGTGTAGAAAACACGTCATAATGAGGTAACATGAAAAGACCTGGTTGCTGAAAAAATCGTCAGCATTTTTTTAGCGTGGACTGTTTCGTAAAGCAGCAAACTAAATACTATAATTACTCACATGAAATGGTCAGTTATTAAGAAAGAATTGCGCTATAAAGGCTTTTTCCAGTTAACGGAAATTAGCTTGCAACATGACTTGTTCGCCGGCGGGCAGAGTCCGGTGCTTAGGCGGGAGTTAATTGACCGGGGACATGCAGTGGTCGTGCTGCCTTATGATCCGGTGCGGGATGAGGTGATACTAATCGAACAGTTCAGGATTGGTGCCGGCGAGGATGAAACCGGGCCATGGCTGATTGAGGCTATAGCGGGTTATAAGGAAGCAGGTGAATCAGCAGAAGATGTCGTGCACCGCGAAGCGTATGAAGAAGCGGGATGTAAACTGAGTGAGCTTGAGTTGATGCATCAATGTTATTCCAGTCCGGGCGGTTCAAGCGAGCAGCTGCATATTTTTTTTGCACGCACAGACAGTTCTGATATAAACGGGATACACGGGCTTGACGATGAAGGTGAGGATATTAAGGTGCATGTGATAAGCAGTCAGCAGGCATTTTCATGGCTGGACAGCGGTCGTATTGATTCAGCAATGCCCATCATCGCTTTGCAGTGGTTTCGTATTAACCGCGAACGTATACGCAAACAATGGCTAAAATAAGGTTGTTTACCCGTGTTTAAAAAAATAATTCTTCCGTTATTATTACTGCTGTTTTTCTGGTTCGTGGTTTCTAATAATGATGCCAAAACCATTATCGCCGGTATTGCTATCTTTATAATCGGCATGCACTACATGGAAAATGGTTTTAAGTTATTCAGTGGTGGTGCACTGGAAACCATCCTGGAGAAATTCACCAGCACCACACCAAAAGCAATTGGCACCGGGTTTCTGGCAACCGCCGTGGTACAGAGCTCTTCACTGGTATCGGTTATTATTATCTCTTTTCTGTCGGCAGAACTTATCGGGCTGACGCAGGCTGTTGGTGTTGTTTTTGGTTCTAATATTGGTACCACAACGACTGCCTGGCTGGTTTCATCGCTCGGTTTAAAAATAAAAATTGCGCACTACGCATTGCCGATGTTGATCTTTGGTGTGGTAATGCAATTCTCCAGGCACACTGCTTATAAAGGGGTTGGTAGTGTGTTGATCGGTCTGGGTTTTATTTTTCTGGGCATCGCCTATATGAAGGAGGGCTTCGAAACGCTTAAACAGGGCCTTGACCTGGCAGAGTATGCCATACCGGGTTACCTGGGTGTGTTTGTTTATATTGCATTTGGTGCGATCGCAACCGTTGTTATTCAATCCAGTAGCGCCACCATGGCGATAATTATTACTGCACTGGCAACAGGGCAAATTGACTATATTAATGCGCTTTCCCTGGCCATCGGCGCAAATGTCGGCACTACCGTAACAGCGGCAATCGGGGCGGTCGCGTCTAATAAAAACGGCAAACGTCTGGCTGTTGCACATTTAATATTTAATATGGTTACCGCTTTGATCGCGGTGATTTTTCTTTACCAGTTAAGAGACCTTGTTGATAAGTTAGCGCCGATCTTTTCAATATCAGAGACAGACGTTGCCATGAAGCTGGCGCTTTTTCATACCTTGTTTAATGTTATCGGTGTGCTGGTAGTCGCGCCATTCATAAAACCCCTGGTCAGATATTTACGGACTTTATTCGTCACTAAAGAGAAAGGTCGTGGTAGAGCAAAATATTTAACCAAAGAAGTGATGGAGTTGCCGTCTACCGCGATAGTCGCGATCAGGAAAGAAACCATACATCTTTATGATAAGTCTCTGGAGGCCATCGTGCATGCAATGAACCTGCATAGAAGTGATATTTTTTCAGACGAAGACATTAATGAAGTTGTTGTACACTCTGTTGCTCTGATAAAAATTGATATTGATAAAACGTATCAGAATGAACTGAAAAATTTATATGGTGAAATTATTCATTACGCTTCGATGACGCAAAGTAACATGGACCAGGAAGATAATAATAAGATTTATGAGTTGAAATTAACGGCCAGAGATATAATCGAGATGGTAAAAGATGTTCGCGAGTTACAAAAAAACCTGAATTACTACTCGAAGAGTCACAACACTGTCATAATCAATGAGTATAATAAGCTGCGTTCACAATTGGTCGCTGTTTTGCGCAGCATTCAACAGATCAGGGATGATGAGCAGATTATAGCTAGCGAAGAGGAAATTCTTACCAGGATTGAAGTGCAAAAAGAAATCGCTATGGATAATGAAAAAGCATTAAATCTAAATATAGATACCTTGATTAGAGAAAACAAAATCAACTCATCAATGGCGTCTTCTTTGATAAATGATGTTGGTTTTACTTTTAGTATCTGCAGGAAATCACTTAAATCTGCTGCCGTATTATGGGTAAAAGAGGAAGAAATTAAACAGCTGGGAGATGAATATGCAGATTAGTAAAATTATGCAGAAGCTGGACGATTATTTCAGCCTGTCAAAAATCAAGCAAAACGAAAAAAACGATAAATTACTGAAAATAATTAATAATCTGCAGCAAAAAAAATCTGAACTAAAAGCAGAAATGATAGTGGAAAGTGAAAAGGATGATACCAGTGAAGAATTTTATAAGTTACAAAAGAAGTTAAAAGTGGTGTCTAAACTGCTTAAAAAAGCAAAACAGCATAATGCACCAGAAGAGGAAGAAAAAACATAAACAAAACAATTTTTATCCGCAAATGAACGCAAATACACGCAAATAAAAAGCAACTTCTTTTGTAGTAACGATAAGGCTGGGCAGGATTTTTTTGCCCAGCCTACAAAACACTCTTCATTTTAAAAAGTTTTTATTTGCGTGTATTTGCGTGTATTTGCGGAAAAATGCTTTATAAATACCGAAAGTAGACATATACGGCGCTGATAGCGACGGATCCCAGCATCAATGGAAAGGCCATCAACATGAAAGGCAGAAACCGAATCGGTTGACCTGAGCGCTCAGCAAACCCTGCTACGATTAGATTGGCGCTGGCACCGACCAGGCTGCCGTTTCCACCCAGACAGGCACCAAGTGCCAGTGACCACCAGATAGGCACTAATTCTTCAGCGCCGCCAAAACTTGCTGCCATGTTTTTAATCAATGGAATCATCGTTGCGACAAAGGGAATGTTATCCACGATAGCCGAGGCTACTGCAGAAACAAATAAAATTGAAAGAGCAGTCACGGTTTTGTCGCCATCGGTCAGTTCTATTACATGACGCGCTACTGTTCCTAGCAAACCGGTGCTTTCAAGGCCATAGACCAGGATAAACAAACCGATAAAAAAGAAAATAGTGATCCATTCCACTTCGCCTAAAGCCCTGGCAACCAGCTCGCTTTGTTTTTCCTGATTATGAGGCAGACAGTTCAACACGAGCAATATTGCTGCGCCGAACATGGCTATCGTTGCCGGCTGGTAGCCATAATCATGGCCAAAAATAAAACCGAACATGACCAGCGTTATGACAAGCAGCGATTTTTTAAGTAAAGCCCAATCTTTAATGGCATCAATTTCACGGTACTGCATGACTTTCTCAATCAGCTCAGGATCTGCCTTCAGGTGCCGCCCCCAGATAAAATAGATGGGAATAATGGTGACCAATAATATAAAGATCGAAATCGGTGCCAGGTTAAACAGAAAATCATTATAACCAAGGCCGGTCGCTGAACCGATCATGATGTTCGGTGGGTCACCAATCAGGGTCGCTGTGCCACCAATGTTAGAAGCAAAGATTTCTGCAAACAAATAAGGATAAGCGCTTAATTTCAGCGTATCGGTAATCAGTAAAGTAACGGGTGCGATCAATAATACCGTGGTGACATTATCCAGCATGGCTGATAATACAGCGGTGACAAACATCAGCATCACCAGTATGCCCCAGGGATCGCCTTTGACCACTTTCGCGGAGCGAATCGCAAGGTATTGAAATACACCGGAATCACGCGTAATACCCACAATGATCATCATGCCGGTGAGCAGTCCAATGGTATTGAAATCGACGCCCTGTACCGCGGCTTCCTGGGTAAGTACGCCACCAATAATCATCAACGCTGCCGCCATCATGGCGATAACGGCCCGGTTCAAACGTTCAGTAATGATCAATAAATAGGTTAAGACAAACAGGCTGCCCGCAAACAGGACAGGAGACAGGCCAAATATGACATCGGCTTGATGTGCGTTATGCATCTTTATTTTCTCCCGCTGTAAGTCCTGCTGCGAGTATTTTCTCACCGATTTCCCAGTAGGAGATCATGCCCAGTAATTTGCAGGTGCCGGGTTCCACAACCGGGATGCTGGCTCGCGTATTATAAAGCTGCATCATGGTTTCAGTGAGCGGCGTATCGGGTGCGACCGGTTTGATTTCGTGACTCATACAGATGGATATCGGCTGGTCTTTTACTTCTGCAAAGCGTTGAAACAGGTCATCAAATGATTCATGAATAAAACTGACGTTTCTCAATCCGTCGCGCATGAATACCGCTTTGGGAATGACCTGTTTCAGCAGGCAGTTGACGCCGAACATACCAACATAACAAAAATTTTCATCGACTACCGGTACGTTCCGGTAACGGTTTTTCATGATGTAATCGGCGGCGCGTCCAATAGTATCATCGGGGTTCAGGGTGGTTGGATTTGGATCCATTGCTCCTGCAGCGTTTGAGGTGTTCATAGTTGTACCTATTATTTTTTTAATTTTGTGTATTTATCGCAAACTAGCACATGGCATTTTTTTTATATTGACCTGTGTCATCTAATTTCATCGCTTACGGCCTGTTTTTCACCGGTTTAAAAAATAAGTCGAATAAATATGTTGGGCAAACCTTGTTATATCAATCTGTTAAGCATACTAATTTTCTTTTTGATACCACCTTTTCCTGTTGATTGAAATGGGCTTCATTTCTTTAACTTTGTGTGGTTTGGCATAGCTACTATTGCGTACGTGCATTTAAAAAGATAAGATTGTAGCGTATTTTATTTTTTGATTTATATCAATGTTTTAACGGAAGGCTCTTGTATTATCACATTTGAAAATTAATTTTTTCATGGTTAATCGCAGGATTATTTTATAAATGATGATTTTTGCGAGAGAGTTTTAATTCAAAATCCTGTGGAGGAGATAAAATGAAATCTTTATTTACTGCAGTAGCAGCTGCTGCAATATTAGTTGTATCAACATCTGCCAGTGCCTGGTGGAATGATAATAACAATAGCAATAGCAACTGGAACAATAACAACAGATGGAACAATGACGGCTATGGATCCGGTTATGGTGATGGTTCCGGCGACGGTTCCGGTGATGTCGATGGCAGCTTTAACTTCAACATGAGCGGTAGTGGCAGCGGTCGTGGTCGCGGTAATGCTCGTAATGAATATTACGGCAATGGTTATAACAACATGGATAATCGCTGGGACAATAACAGTGGTTACTACAATAATCGTGGTTATGGTCGTCCATACTACGGTCCTGGTCCTGGTTATTATGGTCCTGCGCCTGCTCAGGCCGCACCGGCTCCAGCACCAGCGGCACAATAGAAACAGTTTATGGACTATTGAGATAAAAAAAGCAGGTTGATCATTCAACCTGTTTTTTTTATTGTGCATTATTTTTCGGCTATTAATTAAAAGGGAGGACCAGCATGCAGGCAAATGTTACAGTTGAGATCAAAAAAAGACATACCGGTATTCTTCAATCGCTGATGCAGGAATTTGAACAACATCGGCTACCCAGGCTGTTAAGGCTTAAAGATAAAGTTGATTGCGGTGAAGCTCTCAACGAGATTGATATAGAATTTTTATGTAAGGAAATGAAAGATGCCAGTGTTACAATGCATTTAACGGTTATCTATCCGGAGTTGCAGGAGTTCTGTTTGTCTATGGGGCATCTGTGTAAAGAAATTAGTGATGAAGCACTGGAAAACGAGATGAGTTAAACCTGCAGTATTTCAAACCTGGTCTGACAGTTAAAAACTAAAAAAACATTTCACCACAGAGGGCACAGAGAACACAGAGAAGAATGGCACTTACTTAAGCCGAAAAATGCACATTATCTTAGTGAATTCGTCATTGCGAGGTACGAAGCACTAATTTTACCTGGAGTAAAATTGAGCGTTTGTAAAACGACCTATAAGGTAAATTACATGGATGTAATTTATAATCTCTTGCAGATAGGCACCAGACGCTAATAGATTGCCGCGCGACCGCTCGCAATGACAGGGGTTTCAGCTTAAGTAAGCGCCATTCAACACAGAGAAAACAATTACTACACTTGTTTTGTGCCGTAGGCACAACAAACAATAAAAGGTTTTCCTCTGTGTTCTCTGCGCCCTCTGTGGTGAAATTTTTTTAATTGTAAGTTAATAAGCAAGCCGTTTACACGTGGGCAAAAAAGTGTGCCCACCCTACAAAAACTGGCAAGATCCTTCGGCTGCGCTCAGGACGACAAACTCAAGCTATTATGCAGCTTGAGTTTGTCGGTTTACTGTCCCTGTTCCAGTACCCATCGGATCGCACGATGGGTAAGTTTATGGGCAGACGTTACGCCTAGTTTTTTCTTGATATGTGCCTGATGAGTTTCAATGGTTTTAACGCTTATATTTAGCTGTTTAGCCATCTTGCCCGGCGCAACACCCTGGCCTATCATCTCAAATACCTGCAGTTCCCGGTTCGATAAGGCGCCGATCCCCCGTTGTTTGTCATCGCTGCGGCTGACCATATTGTTCAGTATTCTCTCGGTCATCTGTTCACTTAGATAGACTTTGCCTTTGAGTACCTGGCGAATAGCCTGAATGATTTTTTCCTGTGCTTCCTGTTTGTTGATATAACCTCGTGCCCCTGCGGCCAGAACACGTTCGGCGTATAGTGATTCATCATGCATTGAAGCGACCAGCATGAAAATTTCGCTGTTACGTGCTTTGATGTGTTCAATCAGGTCCAGGCCGCTACCCCCGGCCAGCGACAGGTCGATAATAGCCAGGTCAGGTGTGATCGAGTCCAGCAGGTGTAAAGCCGAGGCCATATCGCCTGCTTCGCCACAGACTTCGAGATCGGGAGTATCACCAATAAGCTGGGCAAACCCGGCACGTACCAGCGGGTGGTCATCGACAATCAGAATACTGGGCATCAGTTACTTACCTCAAGATTGATCGGGAACCGGCAGCATACCCTGGTGCCACGATTGCCGTCGGGGTTGATGCTGATCTCACCGTCAAACAGGCCGCAGCGATGTCTCATAATATTTAATCCCAGGCCGGACGAGCCCTCAAGATTGAGCGGTATGCCGATGCCATTGTCAATAATTTCCAGTACGCCATGATCCTGTTCGATTTTTAGTGAAACATTAATTTGACTGGCATCGGCATGTTTAACCGCATTGTTCAGCGATTCCTGTACGATGCGGTACAGGTGGGTGGCGGTAGAATCGTCGAATAGCAGGACAACATTATCGATCCGGAGTTTTATCGGAATTTGACTCTGCTGTTCAATGTTTTCTGTTATTTGCTGTAGAGATATCATGAATCCATCAGCGTAGATCTGTACCGGCATCAGCCCGCGTGAAAGCGCACGTACCTGGGTCAGGGCTTCATGCAGTCCACTGGCCAGTTGAGTGGCCAGTTCATGTTCCGGTCTGCTGGCCTTGTTCAACAGGCTTTGTGCCAGCATGCTTAGCCCGGTGAGCTGCTGGCCGAGACCATCGTGCAGCTCTTCACCGATACGTTGCTGTTCACGGGCCGGTATAGCAAGAATTTCTCGCTGCAGTGTCTGCTGTGTACTGAGGTCCATAAGCAGGCCGGCAAACAGATGGCTATGTTTTAACTGGATTTCTCCTACTGACAGATACATCGGGAACGTGCTTCCGTCCTTGCGCTGTCCTACCAGCTGTCGTCCTTTACCAATAATGTTTTTGATGCCGGTTTTCAGGTAGTTATTTATATAGTCGTCGTGCTTTTCTCGATGTGGTGTGGGCATCAACTGTTTGATGTTCTTGCCTTGCAGTTCTTTTGTGGCATAACCAAACAGCTTCTCTGCTGCCGGGTTTACAAACTGGATCATACCGTGAATATCGATCAGAAAAATTCCCTCGTGTGCGGTTTTTGCCAGCGTGTGAAAAGTTTCCGCCTGTTGTTCAATTTTTTGCGCCAACGGCTGGGTGATGCGAAAGTAAATAACACTGGCGAGCATAACGACAAACAAAGTGGCTGCTCCTGCTATACCGCTGGCAAGAAAAAAGGGTGCGTGGATTTCACTGAGCCTGCTTTCCTCGATCAGACCGGAGTCAACCAGTTCGATCAGGCCAAAGTATAATGAGCTGATAGAAATAGCGACGACCACCAGTGTTGAGGTCACCATGATAAAAACAGGTAATAAAAATGTGTGTAGTTTTTTCACAGGCGTATATTACTAGAAAATCCCTTGTCTTAATGCAAGTATATCCCTATATGGGTGTCAGGGGATCCCCTATGGTATGGCAGCGATTTACAGGCCATGCTATTGCCCTGTTGAAACTGGGGGTAATCTTATGGCTATGCAGTTACAAAAAACAGTTAGAGACAATGTTGTCACTCCGTTAACCAGTGGGGTAGGTTACGCCCAGCCATCGTTAGAGGTTTTATCATGCTGCAGTTGTGCTATAAACGGTGACTGCCTGGCAGAACAATTGACCATCGCTCAGGATCATTCATATCAGTTACTGAAAAACAGGCGGGTGGTTTTACGCGGGGAGCATATCTTTCGCGCTGGTGATGGCGCAGAGGCGATTTATGTTATTAGCAGTGGGTCAATCAAGTCCTATGTAATAATGGAGGATGGCGAGGAACAGGTGTTGAGCTTTTATCTGGCCAGTGATGTATTCGGGCTTGATGGCATGGGCGCTGATAATTATATTTCTTCAACGGTTGCTCTGGAAACAACCACAATTTGCAAAATACCACTGTTGGACTTACCAAACCGGGATTTAGGGCAGAGTTTTTTCAAACTGATTTCAGAATGTTTGATTCGTGATCATAATCTGATGCTGATGCTGGCAAGGAAAGACGCTGATGGCCGCATGGCCAGTTTTCTGGTAAATATTTCCAGGCATTTTGTTAAGCTTGGGCATTCTGCATCTGCATTTGAATTAACCATGACACGTCAGGATATTGCTAATTACCTGGGGCTGGCCATAGAGACGGTCAGTCGCACACTAAGGCGATTTCAGGATAGTGGTATGCTGGAAGTTACCCGGCGAAAGATTCAGATTTATGATTTCGATTGCCTGCTGTCGATAGCAGGCACACAGGTCAGGCGTTGAATCTGAACAATATAACAAGAAGTACAAATCAAGAACGACAGATTAATATCGGGGTTTTTAGATATAAGCCAGGAACACCCTGTTCACTGCTTGTCCTGTAGATACACAAATTTTATATTCGATGATTAAATACCTTTCAGGGACTGGGCCGCAGAGGGTATAATCCCTGCTTTTCATGAGTCTATTTGATGAGTATTATTGTTGCAGATGCAGGTGGCACCAAAACCCGGTTGATTCTTGCCGATGTGCACGAAGCGCTTAATGTTTTATATGAAAAACGCTACCTCAGCAGCGAATTCGATACGGGTTGCTGTCGGTGCGGAAACAGGACTCGGTGTAGCCTGGGCTGAAGGTGACCATGAAGATAACAGCAACACGACAAGCACCCATGACACCGAAGGTGGACATATTGATTTTGCACCTGTCGATGAAATTCAGATAGAATTGCCGCGGTTTTTGCGGCAGTCTTTTGGCCATGCATCATATGAACGAATTTTATACGGCGGTGGCCTGGTATCGTTGTAACAGTTTTGTGCGGGTAACGCCTGGCATCGCTGCAAAAATAATAAATAAAATGCAATCAGAAGAATTTATTAATGCTTATTTGAATAAGGGAAGAATGCGGACACTGGTCGAGCAGATAGCGGTCTATCTTGTCACCAATGACCGTGTTGGTGTGCTTGGTGCCATGTCAAAAGCCATGCGCTATGTCAGAAGCTATAGGCACAACACAGTAAAATACGACATAGATCACAATAGCCGAAACCACAACAGCCGCAATCACTACAGCAGGCATCAAAATAACAGGAATAAGAATGAGCAACAGTTCAAAAACAAAGTCTAAACACTACCGTTACTACACGGACTCGAATACCGGTTCCGAACTGACGCGTAAAACGCTGGTGCTGGTGCTGGCCGGTGGTGCCGGTTCCAGGTTAAAGGGGCTGACAAAATGGCGGGCTAAACCGGCGGTACCGTTCGGTGGTAAATACCGCATTATCGATTTCGCACTGTCCAATTGTGTCAATTCAGGCTTGCGCCGCATCGGTGTGTTAACACAATACAAATCACATTCGTTGATTCGGCATCTACAGCGGGCATGGGGTTTCATGCGCGCTGAGATCGGTGAGTTTGTCGAAATTATACCTGCACAGCAACGTGTTGATAATCAATGGTACCGGGGTACGGCCGACGCGTTGTACCAGAATATCGATATCATTCGCCGCCATGCACCGGAGAATGTCATCGTTCTGGGCGGCGACCATATCTATACCATGGACTATTCCAGGATGCTGTACGATCATGTGTCCTCGGAAGCGGATCTGACGGTTGGCTGTATCGAGGCGTCGCTCGAAGAAGCCAAAGATTTTGGTGTTATGTCTGTCGATGAAAACTACCGGATAACAAAATTCGCTGAAAAGCCGGAAAACCCCGAGGCAATGCCGGGCAAACCAGGCAAGGCGCTGGCATCAATGGGTATTTATATTTTTTCTACGGCTTACCTTTATGCCAGCCTGATTGCTGATTCCGAGGACCCGGACTCAGCACACGATTTTGGTAAAAACATCGTGCCAAAGAGCATCTCGACCTGTAATGCCCGTGCCTACCCGTTTCTCAATAGTGAAGGCGAATCAGCTTACTGGCGTGATGTGGGTACGGTTGATTCTTACTGGGCGGCAAATATGGAGTTGTGTGAAGTTGAACCCGAACTCAATCTGTATTCCCGCGACTGGCCGATCTGGACCTATCAGACTCAGCATCCACCGGCCAAATTTGTCTTTGATGATGACGGCAGGCGCGGTCAGGCCATCGATTCACTGGTTTCGGGTGGCTGCATACTGTCCGGCGCCCGCATTAAACGATCCGTCATTTTCTTTGCCACTGAGATCGAACGCGGTTCGGTGATCAAAGACAGCGTGATCCTGCCTAAGGTGTCGATTGGCAGAAACTGCCGTATTACACGCACCATAATCGACAAGGCATGCACTATTGAAGACAACACTGTTATCGGTGAAGATCTGGAGCTTGACCGTGAGCGGTTTCATGTAACGGAAAGCGGTATAGTTCTGGTTACACCTGAAATGCTGGGGCAGCATCTTTATGTTGTTGATAAAGACACGCTGACCAAAGCTAATCCGGTCACAGAAAATCCGACTGCGGCCTAATATAACAACAAAAAAACTAGCGCCGAATAGCATGCGCCGAATACTATGAGTAATAAAAAAGAGTCAACGACAGGCAGCGACAATGCTGTTAACTTTGTTTTGTGCTGGCATATGCACCAGCCCTGGTATCAGGAGGGTATCGATGGTGATTATAAATTGCCCTGGGTTTACCTGCATGCAGTAAAAGATTATGAAGACATGGTGACGCACCTGGAAGCGCACCCGAAAATGCATGTTGTGGTTAATTTTGCACCGGTACTGCTGGAGCAGCTGGATGATTACGCATCGCAATTAAAAAACTGGCTTGATAAAGGTCAGGTGATGAAAGACCCGATGCTTAACCTGCTGGCGGGCGCGAAGCCGATTCCTGAAGCACCGCTCGAGCGTTATCAGCTGTTAAAGGACTGCCAGCGAGCCAATGCGGAAAAAATGATTGATCCTTATCCGGCCTTCAAAAGTTTGCTCAAGCCATTCAAGTACATGTTCCCGGACGGCCTGTGCAATAAGGAAGATGCAGTCTGTATGCAATACCTGACTCCACAGTATTTTATTGATGTGCTGGTCTGGTATCACCTGGCCTGGCTTGGTCATGCGCTGAAGCAGACGCAGACATCAAAAGATCTGATTAACAAGGAAAACCTGTTTGATGAAACTGACCGGCGAGCATTGCTGCAACTTTTCTATGACAGTATTTCCAACTTGATCCCGCGTTACAGAAAACTTGCAGAAAACGGCCAGATAGAACTGTCGATGACACCATATGGTCACCCGATTATTCCGCTGTTGAATGACATGGGTAACATGGTGTGTACCCAGCCTGATGCACCAACACCAGCCTGTATCGTCTATCCCGACGGTGAGGAACGTTCCCGCTGGCATATTCAACAGGGCATTAACTGCTTCGAACATTATTTTGGACTTCGACCACAGGGCATCTGGTTATCTGAAGGTGCTATTTCAGATGATGCAGTGGCACTTGTTGAAGAATTTGGTTTTAAGTGGACGGCATCCGGTGAAGGCGTATGGCGCAACAGTATGCAGCTCAGTAACTATGATACGGAAAAGGTACACAGCAAACGTGCACTTTTTCATCCTTATGTATTAAAAGGTTACAAACCTAAACTGTTTTTCCGCGATGATGGTCTGTCTGACCTGATCGGTTTTGAGTACAGCAAAATGAACTCAGTCGATGCGGCTAACGACCTGGTTAACCACCTGGTGAATATTGCCGATTTTCTTGGTGATAGTGCGAACCGGCATGTTGTTTCAATCATCCTCGATGGTGAAAATGCCTGGGAGTATTACCCGCATAATGGTTATTATTTTCTGGATCATCTTTATAAAACTTTATCTGACCATCACTTGGTGTCAGCAACAACTTTTTCTAAAATGAGCGAAAATGCCAAAACACATGAACTCGAAAATCTGTGTGCCGGCAGCTGGGTCTACGGTTCATTTTCAACATGGATCGGTGAGCCTGACAAGAACAGGGCATGGGACCGCCTGATCGAAGCCAAGCAGGCTTATGACAAAGTTTTCAAAGCCGGTAAATTAAACGATAAAGAGGCTGAGAAGGCAACACGTCAACTGGCTATCTGTGAAGGTTCCGACTGGTTCTGGTGGTTCGGTGAAGTCAATTCATCGGAAAGTGTCAATGATTTTGATCAGTTGTTTCGGGTTCAGCTGAAAAATCTGTACCAGCTGCTTAAACTTCCGATACCCGATAACCTGGATGAGCCGTTGTCAATGGGTGGCGGTAGTGCAGAGAATGCCGGTACCATGCTGAGAAATGTCAGCTAAGCCAAACATCATCTAACCCCGAATAGACTGGACAAAAATGGAACCTTCCGAGCTTCAACTAAGACGCGCAGGCATTCTGCTGCACCCGACATCACTGCCTTCGGGTTTACTGGATGGTGATGTAGACCGCTGGCTGCAGATGATGGCTGATACCGGTTTCAGTGTATGGCAGGTATTGCCACTGGGGGAACCGCAGTCCGGTTTGTCGCCTTATCAATGCAGTTCAGCTTTTGCCTTTAACCCTTTGCTGCTGCCGGCAGCCTCAGCACAATCGGCAGGCATCGATGAAAAAAACACTGATTTCATCGGCTTCTGTAATAAGCAACGGTTCTGGCTGGATGATTATGCCTTGTTCAAAGTTCTGAAACAGCACTTTAACGATGCGCCCTGGGTCGAATGGCCGGAGCGGTGGAAATTCCGTGATGCAGACGTTCTGCAACAGTCTCATCAGCAGTATGAACAGGCGATCATAGAATTGAAATGGCAGCAGTACCAGTTGCATAAACGCTGGCACGAGATCAGGCAAAAAGCATCCGCTTTGGGCATACTGCTGTTTGGTGACATGCCTATTTATATCGGTCATGACAGCGCCGATGTGTGGGCGCATCCTGAATGGTTTCTGTTAGATCAGAACGGCAGCATGACGGTGGTTACCGGCGTACCGCCTGACTACTTTTCTGAAACCGGGCAGCGCTGGGGCAATCCGCATTATGACTGGGATACCATGCGAGAAGATGACTTCGCATGGTGGAAGTCCAGAATCGATCATCATCTTGAACTGTTCGACCTGGTACGTATTGATCACTTTAGAGGCCTGGAAGCGGCATGGGTGATCGATGCGTCATGCGAAACGGCAGTTGATGGCCACTGGCAGAAAATACCCGGTGATGAGTTGTTGTCGGCATTACAGTCGAGTCTAGAGGACTGCCACGATCAGCTGCCTTTTGTCGCTGAAGACCTGGGTGTTATCACGCCGGAAGTGACCGCATTAAGAAAGAAATACCATTTACCTGGCATGTCGATATTGCAGTTTGGTTTCGATGAATTTGATGACAACCCACATAAACCGAAAAACATAAAAGAAGATATCGTGGTTTATACGGGCACCCATGATAACGATACCACGAAAGGGTGGTTTAATAGTCTTGACGAACATGTTAAAAAACACGTGTTACAGACGTTGAACCTGGCGGTTGTTGACGATTCAGCAACAGACGGTAACAACTGCTGGTTTGACACTGCAGAGATGGCAGATCTTGTAGTAGAAAAGATGGTTGATATTGCCATGTATTCACGCGCAAATATCTGCATAATCCCGATACAGGATTGTCTGTATCTCGATTCAGATGCAAGAATGAATACGCCCGGCACAATCACCGGAAACTGGCAATGGCAGTTTCAATGGGAGCAAATTGAGCTGCAGCACGACACAAGTCGCATGGAAAAAATGCGCCTGCGTAATGAAAAAGCACACAGGCTGGTTGAAGCCAACAGTTGAAATAATTCATAATGATCTGGCAGAAACAAATTACCCGGCATATTCCTATGCCTCACCCCGTTGGGGCTAATATTCAAAATGCTGCGGGCAATACAGTCGCGCCGGCATAATCAAGATAGAAGAAATAAAATGGTTGAAGCATTATCAAAAATACAGCATGGCCATCACCATGATCCATTCGAATTGCTGGGTATACATCCAGGGCGCCCGGGTTATGTGGTGCGTGCATTTATGCCATCAGCAGAGAGTGTTGAGCTGGAAGGCGTTGGCCCCATGTCACGGCGTGAAGGCTCTGATACTTTTGAAATAGCCATCAGCAAAACACAAAGGGATAATCTGCCGCCGCATTACAGTTTGCGCTGGATAGAAAAAGGCTCACTTGAAGCACATGTTGCGGTCTCACCGTACAGTTTTCAGCCGATACTTAGCGAATTTGATCTGGGCCTGTTTTCCGCAGGAACCCATCTGCATGCCTACCGTTTTCTCGGCGCACGGCTACAGCAAATTGATGGTATTGACGGCTGTTTGTTTGCCGTCTGGGCGCCGAATGTCAAACGTGTCAGCGTAGTGGGTGACTTCAATGGCTGGCATGGTCTGCGCCACCCGATGCGCAACCGTGGTGGTTCGGGCGTATGGGAACTCTTCATACCGGGACTGCACGTTGCAGATAACTACAAGTTTGAGATCCGTACCCAGAGTGATGAGATCCTGCAGAAAACAGATCCCTATGCACGCTCCATGGGCGTACGTCCGGACACCACCAGCAAAATCGCCACTTCTGATGCCTATGATTGGGCGGACAGCGAGTGGCTAACACATCGCCAGCAATGGCAATGGCTGCATGAGCCGATGTCGATCTACGAAGTGCACGCGGGCTCGTGGCGACGCCATGAAGATGGTGGTTTTTTAAGTTACACCGAACTGGCCGAACAGCTTATTCCTTATGTGAAAAAATTGGGTTACACCCATATCGAATTTTTGCCGTTCACCGAACATCCGCTGGATGAATCCTGGGGTTACCAGGTCAGCGGGTATTTTTCACCAACATCAAGACACGGCAGTGCGGATGAACTGCGTTACCTTATCGATACCGCGCATCAAAATGGCATCGGTATTATTCTCGACTGGGTACCGGCGCATTTTCCACGCGATGAATTTGCCCTGGCGCGTTTTACCGGTGAGGCCTGTTATGAATACGGTGACCCGAACAAGGGTGAACACCTCGACTGGGGCACCTTGATCTTTAATTACAGCCGCAATGAAGTGCGTAATTTTTTGATCGCCAATGCGGTGTACTGGATAGAAGAATTTCATATTGATGGTTTACGCGTCGATGCGGTCGCTTCCATGTTGTACCTGGACTATTCACGCGAACACGGTCAATGGTCACCGAATGTTCATGGTGGCCGTGAGCATCTCGAAGCCATCGATTTTCTGAAGAACCTGAACAATGTTGTCCACGCTGAATTCCCCGGTGTGGTCACGCTGGCCGAAGAGAGTACCGACTGGCCCATGGTGTCACGTCCGACAGATGGCGGTGGTCTGGGTTTCTCCATGAAA
>Ga0164315_10000802_pt1 | contig 22712 bp, 14 predicted proteins | sample GuaBasSedimGuay6_FD_113737 | JGI IMG/M metagenome (GOLD analysis project Ga0164315, IMG submission 113737) | Subseafloor sediment microbial communities from Guaymas Basin, Gulf of California, Mexico - Guay6, Core 4569-2, 0-3 cm | ecosystem: Environmental > Aquatic > Marine > Hydrothermal vents... | reverse complement strand
AGTTAAAGCTAAGTCTGTAGTTAAAGCTAAGTCTGTAGTTAAAGCTAAGTCAGGAAAGTCGCCTTTTATACCTTCCACTCTTCAAGAGCTTAATTCAGATTTTTTGAGATGGAACTGTGGTTATAACGATATTCGTCTCACAGAAGGCCGGAAAGCCTGCTCTGATGTTGGAACTGTAGGCCAGGACAGAGCCCTCGATGCTCTCGATATATCTATTAATCTTGATAGTCCCGGTTACAATGCCTATGTTTGCGGAAATCCTGGAACAGGTAGAACTTCAGCTGTAAAAGCAGTACTTAAAGGTTTCTCTCCTTCATGGTCAGTTCTGTATGATAGATGTTACGTCTATAATTTTAAAGATCCTGATAGACCAAAACTATTAACTCTTCAACCAGGTGAAGGTCGGGCTTTGAAGAAAGCAATGTCAAAGCTCGTATCAAACCTCCTTTCTTCTCTTCCCAGAGCTTTTGAAAATAGTAGTTTCAGGAAAGAAAAAGAAGACTATATAAGCAAATTCAAAGCAAGAGATAAAGAATTATGGACTAAATTTGAACAAAGGGTACGAAAGAAAAACTTCGTTGTTGTTCAGCTTCAGGAAGGTCCTGTAACAAGGCAGGATGTGCTTCCTGTTGTTGATGGTAAACCTTGTACTTCAGCTCAGTTATCACAACTTGTTGAACAAGGCCGTTTACAGGTCAAAGATATTGACAAACTTACTGCTATATATATGAAGTTTCAGCCTAAACTTCGGGCTTTAGTGAAAAAATCCAGAGAGCTTGAACGTGAATTGATTATAAAGCTTGAAAAACTAGAGGCAATAGCAGCAACAGAAGTAATTCAAGAGCTTCAGATTCCTTTGAGGAAAGAATTTAAAGATAAAACTGTTCACAAATATCTTGATGAAGTTGGTGAAAGTCTTGTTGATGATCTTGACTCTTTTATTTCTGATGGAGATGAAGAGGATGAAACTGTTCAGGATTCAAGAGGTCGTCAGCGATCACCACTAATGCCTTATGAAGTGAATCTTATTTTGGATAATTCAGAGACAACTGAGGCTCCTGTTGTTTTAGAAACATCTCCAACATATTCAAATTTGTTTGGTTCAATTGAAAGAATTGAGCGAAATAATGTATGGCGGTCAGATTTTACAGGCATCAGAGGCGGTTCATTACTAAGGGCTGATGGCGGATTTTTGGTGTTAAATGTTATTGATGTTCTCTCTGATCCAAGAATTTGGGTTATGTTAAAACGAATGTTAAAAAACAGAAAACTTGAAATATATGAACCTGAATTTATTTCTCCTTCTGCACCTACAGCATTAAAGCCCGAACCTATCGAATTAAAGCTGAAAGTAATAATTATTGGTCAGTCATATTATTATCATCTCATGACTGCTTTAGATGAAGATTTTGCAAAAATATTCAAAATCAAGGCTGAATTTGATTCTGAAATGGATGTTAATCAGGAAAATCTTGATCACTTTGTTGCAGTTGTTGAAAAAATTACAAGCGAAGAATCTCTTGCTCATTTTACGAAGAAGTCTCTTGCTCGTCTTGCTGAATTTGCTGTTCGCATGTCTGGTCATCAAAATAAACTCACAACTAAATTTAGTGAAGTTGCAAACTTAATGCGTGAATCCAGTTACTGGGCTAAAAAGATGAGGAAGAAGACCATTGATATAAGTGCTTTGGAACGGGCAATTTCTGAACGTGACAGACGACATAACATGGCCGAAGAGAAAATGCAGGATTCGATGAATACAGGCCAGTATCTCATTGATGTAACAGGTAAGCGATGTGGTCAGATTAATGGTCTTGCAGTTTATACTCTTGGTCGTCATATGTTTGGTCGTCCGTCTAGAATTACTGCCACCGTTGGTGTTGGTCGTAAAGGTATTATAAACGTCGAGCGGGAAGCTCACATGAGCGGCACAAGCCATACTAAAGGTGTATTGATTCTTTCTGGTTTCCTGCGTGCAAGATTTGGTCAGAACTTTCCTTTGTCTGTAGATGCCAGTCTATGTTTTGAACAGTCTTATTCAGGTGTTGATGGTGATAGTGCCTCTTCAACTGAGATATATGTTCTTATGTCTGCTCTTTCACAGTTATCTATCAGGCAGGATTTAGCTGTTACAGGTTCTGTGAATCAGATGGGTGATATACAGCCTATTGGCGGAGTAAACGAGAAAATTGAAGGTTTTTTCAAAGCATGTCAGGCTAAAGGTAAACTGACAGGTCATCAAGGTGTTATGATTCCGTGGCAGAATGTACAGAATCTAATGCTTGATTATGAAGTTGTAAAAGCTGTTAAAGACGGAAAATTCCATATTTATCCAATCAAGAGTATTGATGAGGGTGTAGCATTACTTACTGGTGTTGAGGCTGGTAAACGTAGTTCTAAAGGTGTTTATCCTCCTGATTCAGTGAATGGTCTTGTTGAGACAAGACTGAAGGAAATGTCTGATAAATTGAAGCAGTTCAGCGGACATAACTCTTAAATTAAAGAGTGCCTGTTTATGAAGCTTGGGCAAATACCATCACAGTTAGGACCATGGCAGATTGGTGAAGAAATTGGCCGTGGTGGTATGGGTACGGTTTATGAAGCAGTATCTGTTGAAGACGGTCGTGCTGTTGCTGTAAAAGTTCTCAATATTGATCTTGTTTCTGACCTCGAATACCTTAAACGTTTTCGTCGTGAGATTAAAGCAGGTATTGCTGTTTCTTCCCCTTATGTTGTAAAGGTTTTTGAGTGGGGACAGACAGATGGCTGGTCTTATTTTGCCATGGAACTTTTATCCGGTGGTAAAGATCTTCACCAAATCTTAAAAGAGGATGGTCCTCTATCTCAGGAAGAGGCTTTGCAGACCGGAATTTATCTTGCTATGGCATTAAGTGCCCTCCATGAACAATCGGTAATTCATCGTGATATAAAGCCCGGCAATCTAATGAGGTTGCCTGATGGTACTGTAAAGTTGATGGATTTAGGCCTTGCAAGGATTCTTGATAGAACAGCTCTTACTGCAACCGGTGAAGCACTCGGATCTCCAAGGTATATGGCTCCAGAGATTTTAAGTGGAAAGCTGGCTGATTTTCGAAGTGATGTATATCAGGTTGGGGTTTTACTTTATGAGCTTGTCTCAGGTGTTCCTGCCTTTGACCACAGTAATTTTGAAAGACTTCTCCAAATGATTATTGATGATCCTCCTCAGGATATTTCAAAGAAAGTTCCTGGTATTTCTTCTGATCTTGCACATATCATTCACAAATGTCTAAAGAAGAGGCCTTCGGAGCGTTACAAGAATGTTGATGATCTAAGAGAGGAGCTTGAAAAGGTTGACTTGTCTGATTCGGAAGCTTGTGATGCAACTGAAGATGGTGAAGGTTTAACTGGTGGTTCAGGATCATCTTCAGGCAAATCAGCAAATTCCGAAGGAAAAAAATCCTCTTCATCTCATCATTTGTCCGGTTCAGGTAAGTTAAAGTCTTCTGCTTCTTTTTCAATTGCTGAAGAATCTAAATGGTCAGACTTGTCTCGCCTGACTAAAGTATTTATTCCTGCTTTTTTGTTTTCTCTTGTAATTTTAATGGTCTTATATCTGGTTTTTCTGGTAGGGCATGTTCCTGTAGTTGATCCTGAAATTTATGTCAGACAGGGGTTGAGAGTAGTTGAAGTAGGCTGGAAGACAGCTCTTGAGTGCCCAACAAAGGCGAAGGTTGGCACGGTCGATGGTAGTGTTAAGTCTTTTTCCAACAATGCGCAAAAATCTGTTAAGGAACATAATATTATTCTTTCAGATATCAAAGCCGGTAGTGATTGCCGGTTACGTCTTTACGGTATTCCTAAATCTAAAACCGAAGGTCTGTCATTTAAACGATACGAGAAAACAGGCAAATTAAATTTTCAGGTTAATCGAAATGGCACTATGGTGACAGTGTCCGGGAAACTTCCTCCATATCTAAAACCCTCGCTAAAAATTTTAGTCGGAAAGGTCGTTTATAACGGTCTTAATGTGAGTAAAAAAGAAATACACACTGGCTTGAATAATCCTGTTCAATCAGTGGTGCTTCAGGCAACAATTCCAGCTTTTGTTAAAATTTCGGATCTTTCTGTTTTATTGATTGACGGGTTTGGTGAATCTACCATAGTTACATTGTCTCCACCTCCAGGCACACGAGAATTGCTCATAAGTTCAGCTATTGATGGCAAGCCTCTTGATCTGGCAGTTGATTGTTTTATTCGCGAAGCAAATATGTTCTTTTCTGACGGGACGATTCATTATGAAGTAAAGAAAGAAGTATATGATTTACTTATTGGAGCAAAAGTAAACGAGTCATTACTTGAGCCTTTTGTGAGATGGTCTGCCGTTACAGATCAGGATCCTTCCTCCGGGAATTCATACAAGCCTGTTTCTGCAACATTTCCTGCAACACTGACTCCAGAGGTGTCAACAACTGAGAAATTGTATATTTTTAAACTGGATAAAGCCATCAACCCTGCAAAAGATGTTTCTTTGGTTCTGCTAAGGTCAGGCATTGATGATGGCCGTCAGTTTCGCCTTCAAATTGGTGATAATTTTCAAATAATTGATGGTAATGTCTATAGGAACAATAAACTGTCGAAAGTTATTTTTCCTGCTCATTGTTTGGGTAACAGAAAGTTGGTAATTGTTCGAATCGTTGCCGAATCTTTGGTTGCAGAGGATAAGTCTCTTGAGCCTATGCAAATTAAAGGACTCGAATTCACTATATTAAAGTAGTATGCTATCTTTTTAGTTTTTATTACGTCTTACTATATTGAAGTGTGTCGTAAAACATGTCGTTAGGTGTGTTATAGAAGATATAGTTATCTGATTGGAATTACTCATGAGAGATACAAAATGTTATTGCAGAAAAGGATTTTCTTTTATTGAAGTAATGGTTGCTACAGCCATCATGGCAATGGCTTTTTTGCCAATTGCCGGTTTAATCAAGGATTCTTTTCATCACGTAGGTGATCAGCGTCTTGAGGCTGCTGTTGCCACCTATGCTGCTGAAGTAATGAATGAATGGATGTTTGTAAAACCTTATAACGAAGTTTGTATTGATCTTGGTGATCCAGGTGATAAACAGTGGTTTACGGTTGTTTCTGATAAAGAACTGGATGATGGTCTTGTTGTACAGGTAATTGTTAATGTTTATGAGACAGATCCTGATGATGATGCTGAAAACCATATGACTTTTGAGTATGTACGTATTGGTTATCATTCTTCTTCCGGTTGTCCTGGTGGGGCAGAAAATACTCTGATCGCCGATCCTGCTTCAGTTCCCACGAATCTTCGAAATGTTAATTCTGGTGCTGCTGACAGACCTTACCCCAGTGTCGTTGATAGTAAATACGTAGCAACAGGTTTACCTCCAATGGTGACAATGCACATGACGTTTCGATGGCGCGGGAAATGGGAAGATTGGCCTGTATCCGGGTCTACAGAAGAGACAGCATGGGAGAGAACAAATACCAGACATTTAATATGCAGAAGGGCGAATTTACAATGAAATCAATTCATAATATGAATACAAAAACTCCTCTGTGGTTGTGTCGTTCAGGTATGGCTATACCAATGATTATTATTTTTATTGTTTTCATGGGTATTTTTATTGGTTCTATGACTTACAACAGAGTTACTCTTAAAAGACAGACAAAAACAACTTTTGAATATTTAGCTGCTCATTATATGGCTCAGTCTGCACTGCAGCATATGTCTTTAAAGCTAAGACTACTACCGAATGAAGCCTATGATGCCAGTGCTCTATCTCTTGGTTTATGTCCATTTAACTCGGCCGGTGAAGTGCCTGCTGCAGCACCAAATGTTTTCGATGGCTCTCTTAATGTTTTTCGAGGTGATGTTTCTACAGTAACAGACCCTGATGGTGGTGCTGGTCCTGTTATACAGGGTTATCCTCTTGGTACCGGTACTGATGGTGCTCTTGATTCTTTTGATGGTACAGCCTCTGATATTGCTGTTGGTTGGGGCTATCAGGTAACAAGGGCTAATGCTCTCACTGCTTTTACTTCAGGGACAACAAGGGTTCTTGTAATTGAAGTGCAAGCTGAAGGTCGTGCTGTATCACATGTGAAAGGTCAGGCACTCCCACAGCAACGTATTGAGACGATAAAGAAAACTATTGAAATTAAGCGTGCTCACGAGGACTGATTTCTAGTTATTAAAATGGATATTCCCCCCTGGAATTGGTTTGAATCCAGTAACTTTTAATTTGTAGTAACCTTTTTTGCTAAGCACAGTCTCTGCAAATAATGAAGAACCCTTTGGTGATTGTGTTTTTTCATTAATTGACAGATAGTAGGCAATTTTATTGTGTTGGTTCATATGTCGGGGAAGAGTTTTTGTGAGCATGGCAAATTTTGTTGCCATTGATTTATAAATTAATGCATAATCAGCATTTCCGTGCACAATCGTTTTTATAATCTCCTGTTCTGTATCTGCAATTACGGGGAGGATGGTTGGTTTCAAATTGTCGTCTGCTAAATTTTCAAAACCGGCTGCAATGTAGTTTTGTAATAGGTTTTTTTCATTTTTTATTGTCACTTTTTTATAGGTCTTATCTTTCATTATGTGCTGCCAGCTTAAGTCTTTCATCGCATATTTATGCTTTCCTGAGCCACCAAAAATAAGAATGATTTCATCTTGTGCAATGGATAGAGACCATTTTGAGTGAGTTTGTGTGTATTTAGTATTTTCTGTTGCTTCAGGCAGGATAAATACATCTATTGCTGAAATCAGTTTTTCTTTATCCTGACTTTGAGTGTCTGTATCATTTGGATTTAAAAGTTGAGGATATGCTGAAAACTGAGGATGTTGTTTCTCAAATACCATAATCATATCTTGAACGAGATATTTGGTGCTTTGATTAAAGCCTATGATAATCTCGTTTGATGATGGCCTTTCAGGGGCTTTCTTTAGTTTTGCCTGTTCTGCTTTTATCATAGCCATGTATGTGTTTACATCACAGGCATATACTTTCGTCGTTGTATAAAGTAGCAGTCCGAGAAAAAGGACTGTGAGGTTCCTCTTCCGTAGCCTGCAAAAAATCATGTGTAAGGCGTTCATATTGCTCCTTGTTTAACTCAATTTACTCATTATTTTAATTATACACTTTATCTATCTATAAGTTGTTTGTTATAGTCTTATATAGTAGGAAGTTAAATTTTATTCCTGTTATATATGTTTGAAGCAGGTAAATATATTTATTGAGTTGTCATTTTATAGAAAATGGTAAACAGGAAAGGGTGTTGTTAATATGAGAAAGAAGAACACTAAGTTTGGGTTTACCTTGGTTGAAGTGCTTATCGCTTCTGCTGTTGTTGCAATGATGACTTATGTTATCTGGCAGATCTTCGTTACTTTCAGTAAAATGAATGAGGTTTCAACCTGGCAGTCTGCGAGGCAGATTCAACTCAAAAATGCTCTTAAATTAATAAGAACAGATTTGCAGGAGGCATCTTATCCTACAGTTGTGACAAGATCTTCATCTGAGTTTATTGGTCAGGCAACTCATGGCCTTACATATAAAGATAACGGACCTTTTGAAATTAAAAAGGATGGTACTTCTGACGGTGAATATATTAAATTTTATATGAGTAAACCTAAAAAAGATATTTATCCCGGTGAGGATCCCCGGGATTCAGATGGTTATGTTGCAGAATGTATTGTCAGTTTCAACGGAACAGAACTTAATTATCAGCGTACCTTAAGTGCCATTCCAGGCACTGGGGCTAATTTTGACAGGGTGGATATCGTTGATATTAACAAAGTTTTGGTTAATGATGTTTCTTCGTTTAATATAGGTGTTTCTTCTGTTGCCTCAGCTGAGTATACAATGAATTTCTGTACTATAACTATTACCTGTCTTCATTCTAATCCAAAATTCAAAAATACAAAAGTTACCGAGCGCACAGGGGCAAAAGTTGAAGTTGCCACCGATCCGATGTAACTGTCTCGAAACGACAGGAAAATCGCAGAAAATCACAGACAAATCACTTTTCGTTATTTGCATATGCAAAAAACTGCTTTCGTCTTAATTTTAGTGTTATAATCCATTTCTATGTTTGTAAACTTAGTTGATTGCGTAAATGAAAAGGGTGTAGCTAAATGAAAGTTCTTGTTATTGGTGGAGTTGCCGCAGGTCCAAAAATCGCATCTAAGGTTAAAAGAGTAATGCCTGATGCTGAAGTTACTTTGATTCAGAAAGGTAAATATCTTTCTTATGCCGGTTGTGGGCTCCCTTATTATATTGGTGGTGTTTTTTCTGACAGAGATCATCTTATTTCTACTCCTACAGGAACTCATCGAGATATTCCTTTCTTTAAAAATGTTAAAGGTTTAACTGTAAGAACAAATACCGAAGCCATTAAAATTGATAGAGAAAATAAAAAGGTCCTGGTTGTAAGTGATGGTCAGGAAGAGTGGCTTTCTTATGATAAGCTTGCTTTGGCAACAGGTGCTGAGCCTTTTGTTCCTCCTCCTTTGAAAAATTCTTATGAAAATGTAACTACTTTGCAGACTGTTGAAGAAGGAGACATGATTTTTAAGGCTCTTGAGTCAGGTACTGTCAATAATGTAGTTATTGTTGGAGGCGGTTACATTGGAGTCGAAATGGCTGAGGCCTTAATGCTTCGTAAATGTAAAGTCACTATTGTTGAGAGAGAATCTAATATTTTATCTATTATTGATCCTGTATTATCCATGCTTACCAGAAATTATCTTGAGCAAATGGGTATCAAAATTCTTACAGATACAAATGTAACAGGTTTTATAGAAAAACCGGGTAATTCATCTTGTGCCTGTGCTCTGGAAACAGGCAAGGGTAAGATCCAAGGTGACTTGATTTTACTTGTTGTTGGTGTACGTCCAAGATCAGAGCTTGCAAAAGATGCTGGTCTTGAAATCGGTAAACTTGGTGGAATCAAAGTTGAAGCGACAATGCAAACTTCTGATCCTGATATTTATGCTGCCGGAGACTGTGTTGAATGTTTGGATCGTATAACTGGTAATTCAGTATACGTTCCTCTTGGGTCTACTGCAAATAAGCAAGGTAGGATTGCGGCACAAAATATAGCCGGTAAAAAAGCCCTGTTCCCTGGTATTGTTTGCTCAGGTGTTTGTCAGATAATAAACTATACGGTTGCAAGAACCGGACTTACAGAAATACAGGCTCGTGCTGCTGGTTTTGATGCAGTCTCAGTTCTTGTTTCAGGCCCTGACAGACCTCATTTCATGTCAGGGATGGCACCAATATTTATGAAGCTTATTGCAGATAAAAATACAGGTAAGATGCTTGGTGTACAGGCTGTAGGCCCCGGTGATTGTGATAAAAGGGTTAATGTCGCAGCTACAGCAATAAGTGCAGGTATGACAGCCTCTGACGTTGCTAATCTTGATCTTTGTTATGCTCCTCCTTACTCTCCGGCTATGGATAACCTGATTACTGCTGCAAATGTTCTTTGCAACAAACTTGATGGTACGATGAACAGCGTTTCTCCAATAGATGTTCATAAGCGTCTTGAAGATGGTGAAGATATCTTTTTACTAGATGTGAGATCTCCAAAAGAGTTTTCTCACATGGCACTTTCCGGCTCTCATTTAGTTCCTCTCGGGAAAATTGATGAGCGAATGGATGAAATTCCAAAGGACAAACCCGTTGTTGTATACTGTAAGTTGTCACTTCGAGGATATGAAGCGGCAATTAAATTGAAGGCTAAGGGTTACAATAATGTTCAGGTTATGGAAGGTGGTCTTTTGATGTGGCCATTTTCCAGAGGGCTTTCATTAAAGTAGATTATTTTCATTTGAAAGGTCTGCAAAACTGATGGCTCTATAGGAGGTTTCCCAATGGAACCTGTTGTTGAGGTTTGTGGATTAAGTTGTATATTAGGTGACTTCCAGCTTGATTCTGTAGATTTGCAGATCTTCAAAAATGAATATCTTGTTATTCTCGGACCCACAGGTTCAGGAAAGACCGTTTTCCTTGAATCCTTACTTGGATTACAGAAAATTTCGGCAGGAACCGTGTTTCTAGACGGAATTGATATAACATATCATCTTCCTGAAGAAAGGAATGTTGGATATATTCCTCAGGATTATGCTCTGTTTCCAAATATGACAGTAGCAGATAATATCGCTTATGGTCCGTCAGTCAGAAAAATGGATCTTGTTGAAACAAGGGAAAAAGTCTCTTCTTTAATGGATATGCTTCATATTTCACATTTGTCAACACGCTATCCTGACACATTAAGTGGAGGAGAAAAACAAAGAGTTGCAGTTGGCAGGGCTCTGGCTGTTGAACCAAAAGTTCTACTGCTTGATGAGCCCCTGGCAGCATTAGATGAAACTAGAAGGCTTGAACTTACCTCTGAATTCAAGAGGATTCAGCGTCAGTCAGGGGCTACTTTTGTTCATGTCTGTCATAACCTTGATGAGGCTTTTGAGGTAGCTGACAGAATAGCAATTTTAGCTTCAGGGAAGATTATTCAGGCAGGTTCTATTAATGATATTCTTGATTTTCCACACTCTGAGTTTATTGCCAGATTTACAGGTGCAAAAAATATATTTTCCTTACCTCATGCTCAAGCTTGTGGATTGACTGTCCCCAAAGCAGAAAGCAGTAAACTTGATAGTAAAGAAGCTTTTGTTGTAGTAAGGCCAGAATCAATTTCGGTAGTCGACTGTAAATTAACAGGTTCGTCAGGTAATGGTAATGGAAATATCCTTACAGGAAAAGTACAGCGTATTGTGCGGAAGGTTTCTATTAGTGAGGTTTATGTCAAAGTAAGAGGTGGTGACATATCAACTGTCTGGGTATTGTTATTATCAATAGATTCACTTATTAAAACAGCAGTTGATGAAGAACTTTCATTTTTTGTGCCTTCAGCTAAAGTTAAGATTATTTCATCTTAGCTTGTATATTTCATCTTCGTTTGGATATCTCATCTTAGCTTGTATATTTCATTTTGAGGGAATAAACATATCCGTGAGTGAGATATGTCTCGCGTAATGAAAAAGCACCTTACATGTAAATCACAGGGTAAGGTGCTTTTTTGTTATTTAGGTACTAGAACCAGCTGTTTCTTGCTCCTCTTCCACTTTTTTCTTCAATAGAGCGAAACTTCATCTTATTTGACATAACAAAGAATTTAACAGTTAATGAACGTTCATTTCCTTCATTATCTTCTACAGTGACTGTAACAGAACATTCTTTTTCATCTATAAGTTCAAACTGATCATCAACTGTAGGATTTCTGAAAGTATAGTCACTTATGTATTGTTCAGGATTGGAAACATCCTGTCCGTTATCCTTCATTGTCCATGTCAAATTTGTAATTCCGTTGCCTAAATTATCTGGATCTTTTTTATCAAATATTGACATTTCATTGCTACTTGATGAATTTGCATTTTTTTGATAGGTTGAGCAATTATCATAAGCTACAATGTGGAACAGTAACTTTGTGTCTTCATCAACCCAGCACCCTGGAAGTTCAGCAGGATATCCTGCTGAAGGATCGAAACTTCCATCTTCAACTGCTTTTTGGATGTAGTCATCATAGTCAGTAAATGGACTATCTTCAAAGACTATTGCAGACCCATCACCTTTACCGTAAGGTTCAAAGTCATCTGTGTCTTCAATATCTGTGAAGCTCAAAGAGCTATGTCTGCCGGGGGCATTCATTGCAGCTCTAAGATCGTATCCTCTCAGATTATAGTTTAAATTGCTGCCGCTCATGTTGTTACTTAGACTTAGTTCCTGACTTTTGGTACACCAGCCATCAGAGGCACCCATCATTGCACTACGGGCTCCGTCACCATCTTTTTGGAGTCCAAATCTATAGGTTTTATGGTATTTGATATCAGTTACATAGAGAAACACCTGAGGTGGTTCATCGTCTTCTGTTACATTAATGATTCCCATCTGGGTGAGAGTTCCTGCTACAGGAGTCGTTCCTGAAAACATTCCGTTAAGCGATGATGATTGAATCAATTCATTTGTTCTTGTTATTGAACCTATACTGATTTCATCATCATCCATTGAATTAGTAGCATTTTGTCCATCTTCTTAATCATCAGCTGCTGAGTAGTCAGGCAGGCTGCCTCCCATTATCTGCTCAGAATCAGGCTCAGTTATCCCTGCTGTAGCATCTTGAACAGTAAGAGAAGAAAGGGTTTGTTCCAAATTACCAGCACTAGATTCTGGAACTACATTACCGGAGGCATCGCGGACACGGGTAAACCATTTTAGTTTTCTTCCACCATAGAGACCACCATTGCCGTCAGTTGAATGGAGGGGCAATGGTTCAGTGAATGATTGAATGGGAATTCTGTATGTAACAGCAGAATATGCTGTTTCAAGAGGGCTTTCACCTTCAAGAGGGGCATTGATGAGTTGAGGGTTAGCTCCGTTAACTCTACCTATAACTGTATCGGTAATTATATTACCGTTAAGGTCATAAATTTCTGCCACTACAAGTTGAGCACCTTCAGTATCTGTGTCTCCACCTTGAATATGGTCTTTGTAGACATCGTAGCTATCACTGAATGCACCTTTTGCCCATATTAATCGCCTTTTAAACAGGTTTGCAGAAAATTGAGCGTCGCTGTCCAGATCAGCATTTGTTGAGGTAGCTTTCTTGTAATCATAAACTTCAGTGTTATAAAAAAGTTCCAGTGATGAAGCTGGTGATTCATCACCAGCTGGTGAATATGGAAACATTATGCCTTCAGCCTGCACTTCACCAAACGATTCTGGATCAGTATAAAGTGCTGCGAATGGATTATTATCAATTACAGTAACATCAATAAACCGTGGGTTGTTTGAATTTTGTGCGAGAGTGTCACCAGTACTTCCTGAGAGTGTTACTGCTGACAGGTTCGCGTCATAATCATCATCTGAATTAGTAACCACTACATGAGCTGGTGGTGTATTGTCTCTAACACCAAAAAATGTTTTAGCCTGATTTTCAGGGTTCTCGGAAGGTCGAAGCATGTAACCTTTAACTTGTATTTCAAATGGCCCTGTTAGTGTGTCATCACCGGTAAGAACTGTGAAATCACCATCATCGGTATCAAGATCGGTAGGGTCAATTCCAGCTGTTGGAAGATATTGAGGTTTCCATTCTCTGTCACTATCATCCCACGTTTGTCTTAACTCGTACCATTCAAGAGTGGCATTTTTCAGGTAAAAGAGGTAAACGACTTTAACTTCTGTTTGAAGGAAGAAAGGAGCTGTTGGTACAGTAAATGTACATTTAATAACCCCTTCATTCATATTCGAATATGCTTGTTCGTTTGATGAACCAACCATGTTTGTGCTGTCTATATCCAGCTCAATTCCCATTCCAATAAATTCCCAGGCCGGATCGAGCTCTTCTTTGTATCTAACACCAATTGGAACCATTCTTTGAACATCAGATGTTCTGCTTGTTCTTGCAGCGCCGCCTGTATCACCGTCCCAGGTTTCAAAATCGCCGGAAAGAAGTGAAGAAGGTACATCAAACCAGCATGGAGTATCATCATCTTCTGAAGCTGTGTATGGATTGGTTGGGTCAAAGTTAAAAGGCAGGATGTTAGCTTCAACATAACCTGAGTCATTTCTTGAACGAAGCACTCTTGGTCTGTCATCACCTGTTTCCGCCTGTCCATCAGGACCTGCTGTGATAAGCTGTCTGAATGCTGCAGGGCAGTTTAAAAGACTTATTCCTGTTTCTGCGCCGTCAGATTCAAATACTTTCTTTATGATGTCTTCTTCACCAACAGCAGTTATAGGATAGGGGCCCACACTGTTTGTGTAACCTCGTCCACCACCGCAGTTTCGTCTCCAGTCAGGATTGTTACTGTTGTTGTCAACAGGAACAAGGGCAAATACAGATTGTCTTAAAGGGTTATCAGATGCAAAGTCAACCATGTGAAAATATGCAGGGCTTTCGCTTAAAAAGGATTCTAATGGATGAGCATTTCCTGCATCATCATCCATGAGCATTGGGATAGCGGTCTGACCACCACCTGTTAGAAAATTTTGCATATCTCTTAATGGTACCAGAGGCTGATCGTTGGGCCACCAGTCGCATTGAGGAGCTATGTCGAACGTACTTATTTCATAAGCCGAACTATCACTGACTCTTACAGTAGTGTTACCGTTGGTGTCCCAGAGTACATGAAATGTTTGTTCTGTATCTTCGTCAATTATATAAATTCTTTCAGGAGCATCAGGTGAGGCACCAATTGCCGGTGCCGGGTAGGTTGGGTTATCATCATTTCCATCGGTTAGAAATATAACCATTTCTGGACTTGGAAATCCACTGCAACCATTCAGTTGAGGCGGTGCCACAGTCAATGTAACAAACAAAAACAACATAATTCCTGTTACCATCAAACTGTTACTTCTAACGTAGTTTCTGGTGATAAATGAACGCATGGAAAATCAGCCTCCTTAAATATTCAAACACTTTCCTACGAGTATAGACTTTTTTCTCATGTATAAAGGTAGAAAAAGGTAGAAAAATATGGAAAAAATTTTTTAAAAGGTATTAATGTGGTGAAAAATGCAGATATTTTAGCATATTTATGGCTTATGCTTATTATGTTTGGACGCAAAGGCGTAGATTTTACCATCGTGACATGGGAAAATGACCATCGTCTTCTTTTTCTGTATGCTATCTTTGTTTTTTTGAGTTGTAATGTTACAAATCAGTGGGCTGGAAAAAACTGCGTCTCCCCGTTTGAAAAATGGCCATGGCAGAGCTCCTGTCTTAAATGACCATAGTTTTCTCCCACTGGCTAGTGAAACGCAATAGAGGTAATTATCCATAGAAGAAAAGAAGGCAATTTTTTCACTGTAGTTTAGTTGCTCTGCTGTAGGTGATAATTGTGCTATTGCCGGTGAGGAAAGGATAACGCCTTTCGTTTCAAACTTCCAGGCTCGTTTGCTTGATGACGCATAGATACCGTGAAGGCAACGGTCATAGGACCCAGATAGAATAATTTTTTCAGATTTGCTTTTACTATTGTCAGGTAAAAATTTATTCTGGTGAGGTGCGGTTTTTATATCTGCGATAGCCAGCGAACTATCACACATATGTCCTGTCCTGTATGACCATAGTGCCTTTCCTGTATTGCCGTTAATTGCCCACACCATTCCCCATCTTGCTGATATGAGAACTGTTGGCTTGTCATTAATTATTGAAAAGACCGGTGTAGAACGAATTTGTTGATCCGCAGTAAATTTCCAGATTACCTGACCGTTTTGCCCATTAATAGCACAAACAATTCCATCGGAGGTTGTAAAAAACAGTATTTTGTGACCTTTAAAGTCACCAATAGCAGGGCCGTAAATAGGAGATCTTCTTAAGAGAACTGTCCAGATTTCTTCATTTGTTTCACTGCTTCGTAAAAATGCGTAACCTTCCTGCCTTCTGTCGAAAAAATAAGTATCATTTATGTAGTATCCACCAGAAAAAAGATTGTCAAAGACTACCGGGGAAGAGGCTACAAGAGGCTGACTTGTGTGTGTCCATTTTTGAAGCTGCTTAATCCATTGTCTTTTTCCAGAACTGTTTAGTCCATAGATTGAGCGATCGGAAGAGAGAAATACTATATTCTCATCTCCAGCTATCGGTGTTGCTACAATTTCATCTCCAGAGTTGAAAGTCCAGATTCTGTTTCCGTTAGAGGCATTGAGACAGTAAATTTTATGATCGTAGGAACCAACAATAATTTCTGTTCTACCATTGTTGTCTATAGCGATTGCCGATTCAGACCACAGGTTGGTTCCTTCTCGATAGGAAAAAGTGTGCTCTGATGGCTTGAATACCCATTGAAGTTCAAGGTTCATGTTTCGAAAAGTAAGTGGGCTTTCTCCGGTTCTCTGGCAATTTTGCCTGAACATAGGCCATTGTGATTGAAAACCGTCGGTTTTGTTTTCTGATTTTTGGCTCAAATAACTCTCTGTTATTTTGATGGTTTTGGCAGATTGGTTTGGTGTGGAGTCTTTAGCAGCTTTTTTATTTGTTACTATAACCTCTTCAACAGTTTTGTTTTCTAAAAGTAGATCTATTGCGGGTTTGATTTTATTCTTTTCAGAGATGCAACCGGCAGAAAAAGAAAAAGAAAAAGTAAGAGTTAACATTGCATAAATTAAGAGCAAGGTATTCATCGGCAAACACTTCCGTTTTCCGAGTTTGTCTTTGGATAGGTAGGAAGATAATACTCTATTTTTCAACAGACATTACCACCTTATGTGTGCAGTCATCAACACATCGACCACAGAATACACATTGAGAGTATTCAATATGTGCTTTGTCAAGAGCACCAACAGGGCATTTTGAAGCACATTTCCCGCAGTTTATTCTACAGGGTAGAGAATCTGATTGAATGCGAAACAATGCTTTAGGCGCAAGAAATCCAAATACTGCACCAAATGGACAAATATATCTGCAATATGCACGATTTATTATGACTGCAGTCATTAAGACTCCCAAAAACGAGATAGATGCGGAATAATCAATTTCTGTTTCAAAGACTGTACACCCTGGATTTGTTACGTGAATACCAATCAGAATTATTATTGTCCTGCCAAAGAGGCTTATGTAGCGAAAAAATCTTAGTTTTTTCTCGAGTACAGGGGCAATCATAATAAATGGAATTCCTGCCAGCCCTGCCACTGTGAAAAGAATGGATACATTCTCACTAAAAAAGAAATCTGCAGGAGCATATATTAAAGATAGCCAGCAAAGAACAACAATAGACAGGATTGATAACGTCACATCTGCCCCCATTATTACTTTTGTTGATAGTTGTTTTTTTATCTTCAATGTGAAAAAAGAGATAATATCCTGAATAGTGCCTACAGGGCAAATCCATCCGCAAAATACAGCTCCTCCAACTAATGCCATAAAAATAAGAATTACGGCAATGTGTAATAAAGCAAAAGCTATTGTGTCATTGATTCCTACAGCTTGAAAACCAAAGATCCATGTTCTTAGTACACACATTGTCTGGTGAGCAGCAAAAACAAACATTCCCAGTGATAAAGTCTGAATAAGAATTCGCCACGGCTTTATTTTCCTTGCATAGTACATAGCCAGAATACTGGCTATAAAGAGCAGTATGAGCATTATCATTGGAGCTAAATCAATAGCTGCACCGGATAACTTAATCAGAGGCAGCTCGAAAAGTTTGATTCGTGGAGCATCAATGGTACCCATGTTGTCACCTGCTTTTTGAGTCGTTTGAGGCAAGATAAAACTTACCACAATTGAGAATAGTGAATATAAATAGACAGATAATAATTAAAAGAGAGGCAATTGGTGCAGCTTCTTCGGTGCCAAATTGTTGAAACCTGAAGTTTACAAGAGTCGAAATAGTAAAAGGTTCATTGGCTAACAGGATAATTGTTCCTGCTTCACTGATTGCTCTTGCCCAGGTCAGTACTGCACCTCCATAAATCCCAGGAAGTGCCATAGGTAGGCTTATCCTCCAGAATGTCTGACTGTGGGTGGCTCCGAGAGCTCTGCTTACTTTTTCAAGGCGGTGATCGCTTTCTGAAAAAGTAGCAGTTGCAGCTCTTAATAGAAAAGGTGCACTAACAAATATTTGAGCAATGGTTATTGCAAAAAGTGAATTGACTATTTCAAGACCGAAATAATTATAAATGTTTAGCCCAATTGTAGTTTTGGGGCCGAAGACCATTAATAAGGCAATACCAGCAACACTTTGAGGTACGAGGATTGGTAAATCAATTAAAGTTAGTATAATTTCTCTGCCGTAAAACTTGGTTTTCGCAATTGCATAAGCCAGTGGTATTCCAAAAATCAGAGTGATTATTGTGGCTGTTGTAGCTGTCAAAAGACTTGTTGCCAGAGCATTTTGCACTACAGATTCCTGCCATGTTGTGGCAAGTGTTTGTGGGGATGATGAAAAAAGTATTCCCAGAACAGGAATTAAAATCATACCTATGAGCATGAATCCAAGAAGAAAAAAGATAGAGCTTAGTTTGTCTCTTTCTTTAATCAATGAATAATAGAGAGTTTCAATAAGGATTACAGCTAATGGCCATATTTGAGTGAAGTATTGGGGAGTCATCTCAATGGACATTACGAAGGTTCCAAAGTGACATAGCAGTCTTGGTGTTCGAAAGAGGGCACTGTACATAGCAAGATATAAAGCCATAACCGGTGCTGAGTCAGGTCTCAGGAAAATAGTCCCAAGGCCAAAGGCCCATCCAAGGCAATATAGAGTAAATCTGTATCTTGAGAATATTGGTTTGTAAATAATAGCAAAGAAAAGGCAGGCAGTGTTGGCAAAGAAAAGTACAATATTTTCACCTGGTCCAAATATTGAAGAAATACCAATAAGGTGAATGAACCCAAGAATTATTAGCGGCGTCAGCAGTCGTATTAATTTTTTGAGCCAATTTAACATTTTAGTTATCCCATTTCTCTAATGGTATATCTAGTGTAGATGTTGTAAAAAGAGTTGCACCACCGGAAAGAGGGGTTAATCCAGCATTTGTTATGATTTTTCTACCTTCAGAAGAAAGTATGAAGTTTGCAAAACTTCCTGCAGTCTTTTGGTTCTTTGATTTGTTGCAAATTGTGAAACTAAGAGAAATGGGCTCACCTATTTGATCATTGTATTTTACTTTTGAATATCTTTTTCGGTATTTCCATTTGGAGAGGTTGTATTCTGGACGTAGCCTGGTATAGGGTAGGTTGTGCTGTTCTGCAAGAGAACGATATATGAAAATAAAATCTATGGTGCCGGTTGCAAGCAGAGGTAGCAATTGAATTTGTGACGGACGGACCATTTTTCGCCCTTTTGGCGCCATCATATTCTCTTTTATTTTTCTACCTTTAACATTTGCCCGATAATAGTTGTCTGCAAGTTCCCATGTCATCATGGTTTTTCGCCCACAGATATCTGTATTTGGATTAACATGACCAAAGGAGATTTTCTTCTGGCTGAGTATCCATTGCCAGTTATTTGTACTGATCTTATCACCAGAAGTTGATTTGTTTGACCTGCAAATAATTATTTCGTCAGTGGCAAAGATTGTTACAAAGTCGCATAGCCCATTGGCAAGAAGTGATAATTGGAGAGACTTGTAATCAGTAGACAAGATCAGATCTGTAGCCTCTGCATTATTTTTAACTTTGTTTTCCAATAAGGATTCAGGAGAAGTCGAGATTTTTAGATTGATAGTTTTGTTTTTTTTGAGGAAAGGGGTTTTCAGCTTCTCAATTAATCCTGTAAGAGTGTCAGAGACTACAATATGAAGTTTGTTTTCTTTTGTCTTTTGAAGGCTTGGATTTTTATTCGTATCATTAGTGCTTGATAAGTCGGTATTATTGTCAGGAGTAATGGTTGGTGGCAGATTAGTTTGGTTGCCAGGGGAACATCCTGATATTGAATAAAAATCAAATAAGGCCATTAAAATAAGCAGGGGGCAGAGTACACATCTCAAGGACAATGATTTATAAAAAGAAAAAAAGAGCCTTACATCGAATTTTTGTAGAGCTCTTTTTTTCATATTTATTTACCTGCTTTTGAAATAACTATCAGGATTGTATTTTGTCTGTATTGACTTTTATCGGAAAGATTTTTATCTTGAACGACCTTTGTAGTGTTTTCTGTTTTTATATTTATTATTATTATGTTTTCTATAGTACTGACGAGGAGGTGGATTAAAGTTGTAGTCTTTTGCCATTTCCTGAAGCTTTTCCATTTCTTCAGTGAATAACCCTGTTACTTGAGAAGCAATTTTGAAGAGTCTGTAGGTGTTAGCAAAAGAACGTTTTCTGATGAAGCCTTTTAGATCTTCATCAGAGCTTTCTTTGATTAATTTGAGGTCTTCAAGAAGTGTAAATGCGTTTTCCCTATCTTTTCTTGATACTGACTGTAGACCGTGAGTTCCTTTCAGGAATTCATAGATATCTTCTTTTGATAGTTCAATCTGCTGTTCATTGTCCGTTTCATCAAATACTGTCTTTGTAACAGGAAGAAGAAGGGTAGCAAGGCATAATTCTTTGGCAGGTGTCTGGTTATCATCCATTACAGAATCAAGTTCTGATAGTAGCTTAATGGACAGTTCCTGTTTATCCGGGTTTTTGCTGAAGAAAGTATGGAATGGCTTCAGAATTGTTTCAAAAATTCCATATTCCTGCATTTTGTTGAATATATCTGAAGATACTCCACAATCAAGAAGCTTGTACATTTCTTCAAGGATTCTTGGAGTAGAACTATCGAGTAATTTTTCGTGAAATTCTTTGATTTTATCAGTGACTTCATTATCTACGTTAAGGTTCAGCTTAACCATAAGTTTTATGGCCCGAAGCATCCTTACTGGATCTTCTCTGAAGCGGGTTTCAGGATCTCCAATTGTGGCAAGCTTTCTTGCCTTTAGATCTACAATTCCTCCGACATAGTCTATTATTTCTTTTCGTGAGAGGCTGTAGTAAAGTCCGTTTACTGTAAAGTCTCTTCTTACGGAATCTTCCTGAGCTGTACCAAAGTCATTGTCTGATTTTATGAGCAATGATTTGTCTTTGTCGTCTTCCGGTTTGTCATTATGCTCTTCACTGGAGTCTGGATTTTCAGAATTGAGGTTGTCTGTAGTCTTTTCCTGTGAATCGATCTGATCTATTAAATCGTTAGTGTTCTCAGAGTTTGTTTGAATATCGGTCTCTGTGGAATCTTCGTCTACATCATTGTCTGTACTTCCTCTGAATGTGGAAAGTTCAATTACTTTCCCGCCAAAGACAACATGTACCAGCTTGAATCGTCTACCAATAATTCTACTGTTTCTAAACAGTTTTTTGACCTGCTTGGGAGTTGCAGATGTTACGAGATCGTAATCCTTAGGTCTAACACCAAGCAGTAGATCTCTTATACAGCCACCGACAAAATATGCAACATGGCCAAATCGCTCAAGACGAGTGACTACCTTTACAGCATCAAAATCCAGTTGTCCGTCAGGAAAAGTATGTTCAAAAGCTAACGGTTGTTCAGGGGATGCGACTAGTGTGATTTTTGGTTCGGTTTTGTCTGTTTTTGTTGGTTCGTCTGCTTTTGCTTCAGCTTCTTCTTTTGATTCTACTTCTGCGACTTCTATTGCTTCTTCTTCAGCTTCTGCTTTAGCTATTTCTATTGCTTCAGTTTCTACTTCTGCTACTTCAGCTTCAGCTACTTCTATTGCTTCAGTTTCTTCCTCTACTGACACATTTGCTTGTTCTTGCTCATTGGATTCAACCGGTAATTCGTGAGCATCTGTTATTTCTTCTGTCGAGGTTTTTGGTTCAGTTTCAGTCATGTGTGATTCCCGTTGTACCTTCAGTGATAACAGCTTCTTCTTTAAATTTTAGAAGTCTGTTTCAATTGTTGTGTTAGCAGTAATAATCTTTTTGCAATTCATAGTTTTCTTTATTTTTTATCGTGTCTATTTATATATATCACGATTTATCTTCACTATTTTTGCTGTGTCATAAGCTTTGCAACAGACAGGCTTACAAACTTTAAATAAACTGCTAACAGCTATAGTATAGTTTTAACTCTTAGTTTAATTTCATCTCAGAGTCATTATTGACAATGTTGAGACTTTATCTTACCACACTTTTGGTTCCAATAAATTAAATTTAAAAATAGAGTTGAAAATGATAACACCACCTGAGTTAACAGGTGGTGTTACAAGTTCTGACATAGTTAAAAGAGCATTAACGGCAATAAGTACTGACTTACCATTGGTTGTTTGTCAGTATGCTCTTTTGGAGCAGAGATTTAATCTACTCGTCTACACCAAGCGTTTGGGCAACTTTTTTGAGATTAAGAGGGTTAAAGTCTTCTGTAGAGAATATAGCACTTTTAATTTTCATGTTTTTGGCTGCTTCAAGGGCAACAAGTACGTCTCCGCCTTTTCCTGAAATAGCACTGTTTCTAAGTCTTTCACCTTCTGCATTTGCATTGTCTAAAAGTAATTGTCCTTTAGCATTTGATTCAGCGGCGATCAAGTCTGCATCAGCACGTTTTTCAGTAACATAACGTCTGTAATCAGTTGCTATTTTTTGAGCTTCAACATCGTTTGTAGCTTTTGATTTAGCCAGTGTCAGTGTTTTTTCCTGATCGATGATTTTCACCTGAGCATTAATGTCAGCTACGATCTTTTGAGTCAGACCTTTGTATTTTACAGCAATTGCCTGTGATTTATTAAGTTCTACATCCTGATCTGCAAGCTTTTTATCTCTGATTTTCTTTTCATATTGTTTGTCAAAAGAAACATCACGGATCAAAAGATCTGTAATTTCAATAAATCTGCCAGCCATGCTTTTTCTGAGGATCAAGAGTACCTGATCTGTTCTTTCAGTTCTAATAGCTGGATTGTAAAAATGTTCTGTCTTCATTTTTCCAAATACACGACGACATTTATCCTGTGTTTCATTCTCAACTTTTTCCTGATAGGCATTACCTTTTCCAAGAAGTTGATAGAGCTCGTGAGCTTTTCCTTCCATAATTTGGTATTTTACTGTTACATCAAGACTTACCTTGTAGCCATCAGCACTTACAAGTTCAAGTTTTGGTGCGCCTTTCCAGCCATGCCCCATATGAAGGGTCTGGACAGTCTTGTCATAAATGGCCCATGAATCAATGGCAGGATAGTGACGATACCAGCCTGGTTTGT
>Ga0164315_10000801_pt1 | contig 22721 bp, 16 predicted proteins | sample GuaBasSedimGuay6_FD_113737 | JGI IMG/M metagenome (GOLD analysis project Ga0164315, IMG submission 113737) | Subseafloor sediment microbial communities from Guaymas Basin, Gulf of California, Mexico - Guay6, Core 4569-2, 0-3 cm | ecosystem: Environmental > Aquatic > Marine > Hydrothermal vents... | reverse complement strand
TATTACCTGAAGAACCAGATGATGAAAAACCCATTCTTCATGTGGGTGGTGTTCAGGCAATTTATCCAAAAAACATCCCCAACAATATTCAGTATGTTGCTTTAGGACATTTGCATAGAAAACAAAAAGTAAGTAATCAACCATGTTCGATTGTTTATTCAGGTAGTCCTGTTTCATATAGTTTTAGCGAAGCCAATCAAACAAAATTTGTGTGTGTTGTTGATGTGGAACCTGGTGTAGAAGCAAAAGTTAATGATATTGTATTAACAAAAGGCCGAAAACTGGAGAGAAAAAAATTTGATAATATTAATGAGGCTGTTACCTGGTTGGAAACCAATAAGGAAAGTCTTGTGGAATTAACCATGATTAGTGATGATTTCTTAACAGCAGAGGAACGAAAACGCTTAAAAAATGCACATGACCATATTATTACGATGATCCCAGAGGTAAAGTCTGCTATGGGGGAGAAGAAAAAAAGTACAAGCATTGATATTAGTAGAAGTATGGAAGAACTATTTACTGATTACTTTAAACATAAACAGGGGCAAAGCCCTAATGAAGAGTTATTGGATTTATTTAAGGAAGTAATCTCAAAATAACCAATGAACCGCTAAGACACAGAGACGCAATGAAAGATTATCAAAAGAAAAACCGCAAAGGCAAAAAGACGCTATGGATGAAATATAAAAGCAAAGAATATTTTGAATTTAAACTTTGCGGCCTAGCGGCTCTGCGGTAAAAAAGAACTAAAACCAATAATAAAATGGAAAGAGATGAGCTAAATCGGCTGTCAAAACAAATTTTAGAAGCTTCATTAGAAGTCCATAAAATAATGGGACCAGGATTAATAGAATCTGTTTATGAAGCATGTTTAATGAAAGAACTGGAAATTAGAGGAATAAAAGCCTTAAATCAGGTAAGGATACCATTAATGTTCAAAGGATATGAATTGGATAAGGACTATCGAATAGATGTTTTTGTAGAAAAAGAAATTATTATTGAAATAAAGGCTGTTGAAACTATGTTACCTGTTCATGAAGCACAGATCATATCGTATTTAAAACTTGCTGATAAAAGATTAGGGTTTTTGATTAATTTTAATGTGCCTTTATTGAAAAATGGGTTTAGACGATTTGTAAATAATTTTTGAGAAGAGAGTAAACCGCAAAGGCGGAAGGACGTAAAGAAAAATATCAAAATGAATTATTAGAATAAACTTTGCACTTTAGCGTCTCTGCGGTGAAAAAATATATACTATGATACCAATTTCATTAACATTAAAAGGCATTTATTCCTATCAGGATAAAGAACAAACGATAAACTTCCATCAATTAACTGATGCAGGTATATTTGGCATATTTGGTTCGGTGGGTAGTGGTAAATCAACCATACTTGAAGCAATATCCTATGCGTTATATGGCGAAACAGAACGTCTGAATAAACGCGAAAATCGTGCTTACAACATGATGAACCTGAAATCCAGTAATTTGTTGATTGATTTTGTGTTTCAGAGTGGTGAAAACAACTATGAATATCGCTTTGTGGTTAAAGGGCGAAGGAATTCCAAGAACTTTTCAGATGTAAGACCTTTCACGAGGGAAGCATTTAAGAAGATGAATAATAATTGGATACCAATTCCTATTGACTCAACAGAGGAAATTATTGGCCTAAACTACCTGAATTTTAGGCGAACAGTAATAATCCCCCAAGGAAAATTCCAGGAATTTTTACAATTGGGTGATGCTGACAGGACAAAAATGCTGAAAGAACTTTTTCATTTGGAGCGTTTTGATTTGTGGTATAAAGCGGGCGCAATGGAATCTGAAAATAATAAAAAGCTTTCTGTTATAGATGGACAATTAATTCAACTTGTTGATGTTTCGCAAGAAAAAATTGATGATACGAATAAGCAAATTCAAAAAGTTGAAACAGAATTGAAACAAAATAGAACTGAACTTGAACGCGCACAAGTTCAAAATGAAGCCTTCAACAAAATACAAAGTTTATTTGAACAAATAGAAACTGTAAATGAACAATTTGAAGATTATCATTCTAAAAAAGAAAAAATTGATTTGATGGATAAAAAGGTAAAGGAGTACAATTACTGCACCCATCACTTTAAACAGTTGATTGAAAACAAAAATAAGCTACAGATTAAGAATAGTAATTTGAATTTAGAGCTTAAAGACTTAAATATTAGCTATGTAGAGTTGAGAAACCAGATTAATGAAGATAAAGAAAAGCTTGAACTACTGAAACCCAAATTTGATAACCGTGAAAAGCTAATAACGCAAGCAGAAGAATTAGAAAAACTGCAGAAAGTGAATAAAATAGAACTTAAATGTAAAAACTTATCTGAACGTATAGAAAAGGGAGAACTTGCTTTAAATAAAACGAGTTCAGAAATTGAGGGTTTATCAAAGAGAAAGCTTGAACTGAAAAGTATCATTAAAGATATTAGAAATAAAATTCCTGATCTGAATGTATTATCAGGAATAAAACAGTGGTATACAAATTTTCATCATTTGGTAAATGAATCGAGCTCAATAAAAAATGAAAAAGAAGAAAATACTACAGCAATAGAAGGATATAAGACTGAATTTAATTTGCTGACATTAAATAGGTTTCCAGAAATAAAACGTGTGGATTTTGAGATTGTTAAGGATAAAATTAAGCAATTAGATATAGAAATTGAACAAAAGTTGGAAATAGTAGATGAAGAACTCAAACACTTTCAAATTAGAGAAGGTTTAACGGAATATGCACAAAACCTACATGAAGGTGAGGCTTGCCCGGTTTGTGGTTCACATTCGCATCCTGATAAACTGGAAGGAAAAGATTTATCAGCTAAGATCGAAACATTTAATAAGCAAAAAGGAGACTTAAAAAATGAATTACAAAGCTTAAAGAACTTTGCCACGAAATCCAATGAATTTGTTTTTAAAATTGAATCCTTAGAAGAGCAGTTTCGTAAACTTGAAAAGAAAAAGTCAGGAAATGACAAAAATTTAGAGGCTCATTTAACTACTTATCCTGAAAAGGAAAAAATGGAAGAAGCAGAGCTTGATAAACTATTTGTACTTGCTGAAAAACTGAAGTTAGAACTCAGCTCTACTGAAAATAAGCTTTCGGAAGTGGAAACAAGCTTTGAAAACGAAATCAGTAATAAGGAGAAATATGCAAACGCATTAAATCAGTTTAAGAATGATTTATCATCAGCAAATACTGAAAGAACCACTTTGAGCAAACAAATCAGGCATATAAATAAGGAAAAATGGCTTGTTTTGACTGATTCTGATATCAATACTGAAATAAAAATTTTAAAAGAACAATATAGTCAAGTTGCGGAAGAGTTTGAAAATGTCAGTGCGCGCTTAAATAATTCACTCGCTGAATTAGGAAGATATGAAGGAATTATCCAAACCAAAGAAACTGATTTAAAATCAGGAACTCAGGAGTTAGAGAAGACAAGTGTTGAACTTAAGAATAAGATTGATAAATCCAATTTTCAGTCGGAAGAACAAATTAAAGGTGTTTTAGAAGAAGACCTGGATATTGAAAAAATGACATTGGAAATTGAGCAATTCAGACAAAAACTGTATAGTTTAAAAGAGCAATTATCAAAGCTGAAAGAGCAGGCAAAAACGAAGAAATATAATGCGAAGGACCACGAGGGTGTAAGAAATAAATTGACTGATTTAAAGCTGATTGCAGAAAGGCAAGGAAAAGAACTTGGATCATTGGAAAAAGATAAGAAAACACTGAAAATGTTGTTGTCGGATAAGCAAAAGCTGGAACTTGAACAAAAAAAGCTGGAAGGAAGAGCAACAAATATATCTACCTTAAAATCATTGTTTAAAGGTAGTGGTTTTGTAAATTATGTATCATCTGTTTATTTGCAAAATTTAATAAATGCGGCTAATGAACGTTTTTTTCGTTTAACGAACCAAAAATTGCAACTGGAATTAACCGAAGATAATAATTTCGAAATCCGTGATTTTTTAAATGAGGGGAAAACCCGAAATGTAAAAACACTTTCTGGCGGGCAAACTTTTCAGGCTTCCTTATCATTAGCTTTGGCACTTGCTGATAATATCCAGTCGCTGACCCATGCCGGGCATAACTTTTTCTTTTTAGATGAAGGTTTTGGTTCGCTTGATAAAGAATCGTTAAGTGTAGTTTTTTCTACCTTAAAAACTTTGCGTAAAGAGAAGCGTATCGTGGGTGTAATTTCCCATGTTGAGGATTTACAACAGGAAGTAGAAACCTACCTTAAAATTGAAAATAATCCGGAAAAGGGTAGTTTAATAACGAAAAGTTGGGAATAATAAAGATGCCGGCTTTAAGAGCAATTTCACTAAAAATATAAGAATTTCCGCATTTTCTGAGTTGTGTTAGCTCATTCTACCTCACCACGGGTTACATCTGGAGTAGCATGATTATGAGAAGTTAAATGGTTAGATTTATTTTTTATTGAGAGCCACAACGTTTGTTTCAGTTATTTTCGAAATTATGGGTAAGTTTTTCAATAATATCTATCTTGTAACCCGCAACGAATGGATAAGCATTCAAATCCAAACAAATCAAATAACAAGCAGGATGTTAGTTGTTTGACTTAAGGTATGATTTTTCAATATACATTATTAAATCATCAATCTTTACACCCTTCTTCTTCCTTTGGCGGATTTTCCTTTTTTGTGTTTTCTTTTCCTTGCCGGCGAACCTGAATTTACTTTTATGTTTTTTTCTTTTTTCTCATGGAATGCACCTTTCGATTGTTTTATTGATGGTGCTTTCAAATAGTTTTTATCATGTAAGGATGGTCTTTCTTCTTCCGTATATATATTGGATATTTCTAGATTTTCAGGAAATTCTACCATGGGAATTGCTTTTTTCATGGTTTTTTCAATGTCCATTTGGTAAACTTGTTCTGCTTCATTAATAAATGTAATGGCCACTCCTGTTTTATCCGCTCTTCCGGTACGTCCAATACGATGCAGATAATCACCCGGCACATCAGGCGTGTCAAAATTAATTACATGGGTAACATCAGTAATATCCAGGCCTCGCGCCATAATATCTGTTGAAATTAGCACTCGATGCGTACCATCTTCAAAGCGTTTTAATGAGTTTATGCGGTAATTTTGAGACTTGTTTGAATGAATCACTCCAAGCTGATCAGGAAATTTTTCGGCTAAATGTTCATGCAGACGATCAGCCAGCTTTTTGTTACTCACAAATACCAATACTTTATTCAAGGTTTCAATATCTGAAAGTATAATCTCAAGTAAATTTACCTTGGTGTTAAAATTTGGAACATGATATGCCTGTTGTATAATTTGTTTCAATGGTGTTCCGTGTGCCGCAATTTCAATTTTTTTCGGTTCAAAAAAGAAATCATTAATTAATTGTTCCACGCCTTCAGATAAAGTAGCCGAAAACATTAGGTTTTGCCTTTTTTTAGGCAACATATCCAAAAGGTCAATTAATTGCCTTCGAAAACCCAAATTCAACATCTCATCCACTTCATCAATAACCAGTTTTTGTATTGATTTTAGGCGAAGAACGCTTGTAAGTGCCAGGTCAATTAATCGCCCGGGTGTTGCCACTAACAAATCCAGACCATCGTAAACCATTTGTTTTTGTGTGTTCATGTTTGTGCCACCATAAACCCCGGCAATACGTATATTCATATATTCCGTCAGGCTTTTTGCCTCCTTTACAACCTGTAAAACTAGTTCACGCGTGGGAACAACAATTAAAATTCTCGGGTTTCTTTGTTCAGAGTATTTATGTTGCTTTAGAATAGGAAGCAGGTATGCAAAGGTTTTTCCGGTTCCTGTTTGGGCAATGCCCACCACATCCTTTCCGGAAAGTATCACTGAAAAAGCTTCCTTTTGAATGGGTGTAGGATATTCGTAGCCGATATCACTTAAAGCATTAAGTAAAGGTGTATTTATATTTAATTCGCTAAATATCATAGCTGCAAAGGTAAATGGAATCTATCACATGAAAAAATATTTGGTATGTTGAAGTCTTAAGCTAGTTTTGCTCTATAAAATAAAACGTGCTCATAGAGCATATTTGTATAATATTATTTTTAACGAGAATCTAATAAAATGAAAAAAATAACCTATATAAAAAGTGTCATTATATATGCTATAGTTGTTGTTATGGCTTTATCAGGAACTTCTTGTGGTGGCCTTCGACTACATTCAGAAAAACTTAACGGAATACCTTCTAGCGAAATTTGGTTTGAAGAAAACAATTATCATGTAGATTCCATTCCGGCTTTGGTAAAAAAAACAGGTGAAGACTACAAAATACTTCTTTTGGCAGATACTCAACTTGATGGTGCACCAGGTCGCACCCGAAAAGCACTTAAGCTTGTGGAAAAACTAGTGGAATTGACAAAACCTGATTTTATTGTAGCACTCGGTGATAATACGGAATGGTTTTATTCAGATATAATGGCTAAAAAGCTGACTAAAACCATGGAGCAGTTTAATACGCCTTGGTCTGTTGTTTTGGGTAATCATGATTCAGAAGGAAGGAAAGGGCGTGCCTGGTATGGTAATCACTATGAAGCTGCAAAGAATTCTCTTTTTCAATACGGGCCATCAAACATACATGGAGTCGGAAATTATTCCGTTCTTTTAAAAGATGAACAAGGCAATATCCTTTACTCTTTTATCATGATGGATTCTAATGTGGGGCGCAAATATGAAAGCGGTGATGGTTATGATTTTATTCATCGCGACCAGATTAACTGGTATCGATGGCAGGTTAAAGGTGTAAGTGCCGCCAAATACGGTCAATATAATCCAGAAACGGGGAAAGTAGTTCCGTCAATATGCTTCTTTCATATCCCTTTACCAGAATATGCTGATGCCGCCAAAGCATGGAAAGCTGGAGAAATTGACTCAACAAAAGTAACCGGCGAAAACAGGGAAGGAGTGGCTTCGGCAAAAGTTAATTCAGGACTGTTTGATGTAATGAAAAACCTTAAAAGTACCACTCATGTTTTTGTTGGTCATGATCACGTAAATAATCTTTCGGTTCAGTGGCAGGGAATTTGGCTTTCTTATGGGTTGAAAACAGGACCAACGAGCTATTTTGCGGAAGATATGCAAGGTGGGACTTTAGTTAGTATTGGGCAAGATGCTGATGATAAATCAGTGAAAGTTAAAATAAAATACATTTTTGTTAAAGATTAGCGATATTTTCTATTTTCGAAATATTATTTTATTGTTTCAATCAAATCATCTTTTTGACTATCTTTACATAAGACACGGGAAAGGACGATAAATCCTTGCAACCTGATAACCTTACAATGAAAAATCTTAGATATGGACATAATAGAAAATTGGCCAGAAATTAGAAAACATTTTAATTCAAGCTTTAGATCTAATTTTCATGTATCTATAGCTTCGGTTGATAAAGAAAATAATCCAACAGTTACTCCAATTGGTTCCTTATTTCTTAATAATAACCAAACAGGCTTTTATTTTGAGAAATTTCCTTCAAAACTTCCTGAAAATGCAGAACAGAATAAAAATATTTGTATATTGGCAGTAAACAGTTACACTTTATTCTGGCTAAAGTCTTTATTTAAAATGAAATTTGAAAAGCATCCGGCCATAAAATTATATGGGCAACTTGGCAATAGACGAAAAGCTACAGAAAGGGAAATAAAACGACTGAATAGAAGAATGAAAGCAACAAAAGCTCTGAAAGGCAATCATTTTCTGTGGGGAAAAATGGAATATGTCAGGGAAATTTCATTTACTAAAGCAGAAAAAATAAATTTGGGTAAAATGACTGAAAATTTATAAATCAAAGACACTTAAATATAAAATAAGCTATTTTTCTTAAATATTTCTTCTGTTTTATGATTATCAATTTCAAATTATTTGGAATCATTACAAATTATTGTTTGCAAACGTTTGAAACTTTCCTGAATAGCAATTACTTTTATTTATAGGAACAGTCTATCCTTTTTTCCCTTAAATTCGTTCTAACTTAAATTTAATTGTTAGCGATGAATAAACCAATCTTAATTTTCTGTTTAATTCTGTTTTTTTTTGGACAAATATTGGCTCAAAATCCTTTCCCAGAGAAAACCCGTGTGTTTGATGATGAAACGCTTCCAAGAATTGATATTTTTATTGATACGGACTCATTAGCACTTATTTTTCAAGATGTTGAATCGGATCATGAATATCCTGCTAATTTTACTTTTACCAGAAATACTGACCTTGATATTTTAGATACAATCGGTTTTCGTCTTCGGGGAAATACTTCCCGCTATTCACAAAAAAAATCTTTTAAAATAGCTGTCAATTCATTTGAGAAAGGTCGCAATTTCCTTGGGCTTGAAAAATTGAATATAAATGGTGAGCATAATGATCCTTCTATAATTCGTTCAAAGTTAAGCTGGGATATTTTTAGAAAATTCAAAGTAATTGGATCCCGTACAGCTCATGTAAAAATGTATATCAATAATGATTACTACGGATTATATATGAATATTGAACATATTGATGATCAGTTTGTTGAATTGCGATATGGTAGCCAGAGCGGTAATCTTTATAAATGTACATGGCCGGCAGATTTAAATTATATTAGTGATAATCCGGATGATTATAAACCGGAAAATGGATCTGCTTATGAATTAAAAACAAATAAAGAGGCTAATGACTATTCAGACCTGGCTACTTTTATTGATATTCTGAACAATACTTCCGATGCTGAGTTTCCGGCTGAAATAGAAAAAATCTTTAACGTAAACAATTACCTGAAATATCTTGCAGTAGCGTATTTTATTGGTCATTGGGATGGATATTCCTATAATAAAAATAATTACTATCTGTATAATAATCCGCTAAGCTCAAAATTTGAATTTATTCCTTACGACCTGGACAATACCTTTGGAATCGATTGGTTTGGAATTGATTGGTCAACGCACGATATTTATTCCTGGGCACATCCATCAGAAGAGCGACCCTTGACGAATAGAATACTTGCCAAACAAACCTATCTTGATAGGTTTTCGTTTTACATGAACCAATTATTGGATTCTATCGTACATCCGGATACACTATTCCCGATAATTGATGCAAAAAAGCTGCAAATAGAACAAGCTGCTTATGATGATACCTACAGGACACTTGACTATAATTGGGATAACAATGACTTTGACGATTCCTATATTCATGGATTAAGCGCAGCACATGTGCCTATAGGGTTAAAGCAATATATAACAGCACGTTATAATTCAGCAAAATCACAACTTGTGTTAAACAATATTGCCCCCATTGTAAGTTATGTATCAAATAATAATCCTTTAACTAATGAAGATATTGTTATAAACTGTACGGTTGAAGATGAAACAGCCGGGCCAGATGTTACACTATTTTATAAAATAAATGATGGATCGGAGCAAAGTATTGGTATGTTGACCAATGGAAGTGGTAAAGTTAACTATATTGGGGGCTTAAACTATCAGATTAGTTTCAGTGGAATTGCTGAAAGCGGGAAAATTGAATATCATATACGAGCAAGTGATAACTTGTCGGCAGTTACCCGCGAACCAATAAGTGGATATTATGAAATTAATATTTCTAATGCAGAAAACTCATTATTGTATATAAATGAGTTTATGGCCAGCAATGATGTGTCGGTTCCTGATAATAACGGGGACTATCCGGATTGGATTGAAATTTATAATGCCGGTGATAAATCTGTTTACCTGGGCGATAAATACTTAAGCGATGATTTTCTTGATAATCAAAAATGGCAAATGCCTGATATCAATATTGGGTCAGGGGAATATTTTGTGTTTTGGGCAAGTGGAAATCCGGCAAACGGACAAATGCATACCAATTTTAAACTCAAATTAGGAGGTGAGCAAATTGCCATCTTTAATGCGGAAAATATGGCTTTTTCCATAATCGATAGTGTTACTTTCAGCGAACAATCAACAGATATTTCTATGGGAAGATATCCCGATGGAACGGGTGATTTTGTCATCATGGGGGAGCCAACACCCGGTGCTTCAAATATTAATACAGGAATAACTAAAAATGATTATTTTGGTATAAACTTTCATTATTACCCAAATCCATTAAATACTTTATTATACATAATACCGGAAAATGGTTTTACAGGGGAAATTGTAATTGAATTAATGAATATTTCGGGGTCAATAGTACATAGCCAAACAAAGAATATCTCGTCAGGAAGTGAAATTGTTTTGAACCTTGCTTACTTAAATAATGGGACTTATTTTTTGCGTTTAATTGATGGTAAGATGAATAAAGTGATCGGTAGTGGAATGTTGCTTAAGCAATGAAACTCTCAAAGTCTATCCTGAATTTCTGATAGAAACTGCTAACCAAAGGGTATGGACTTAGCAAAGTGATCTTTTGACCAAAAGCTTCTAGAAAACAATAACAGCAATAAATTATCATAAAATTCAAAAAAATAACAATCTATCAAAATGGCTAACAGAAACAAAAGAAATCGTAGCAGGGGATCTGCCGGGAATAACCGAAAAACTGGTGAGGATTTTCTGGCAAAAAACAGGGACAAAAAAGGCATTGTTGAAACAGACTCAGGTTTACAGTACCTGGTTGTTGAAGAAGGTAATGGTGAAAAACCTGATCACAATGCTATTATTACAGTTCACCAAAGATGTCAGCTGGTAAATGGAACCATAATAGAGGATACCTACAAAGAGAACAAACCTTCAGAGGTAAAAATGAAGGAATTAATTGAAGGTTATCAGGAAGGTGTCCAACTAATGAAAAAGGGTTCACGTTATAAATTATTTATTTCAAGTGAATTGGCCTGGGGCAAAAATGGAACAGGAAATAAGATTCCGCCATGTTCTTTACTTATATTTGATGTTAAATTGATTGATTTCTGGTAAAATTATTAAATTTAAATCATTGAGATTATTATTTCAAAAGCGATAGTGAACTGAAATAATAAAGTCGAATTGCAGCTGTCCGAAAAGGCGTCATTCCGAACGAAGTGAAGGAATCCCCCAAATATAACACGTAGGTATACAGAAGATTACTTCTTTCCCGATTCTCGGGACAGACTGTTCCTCATCGTAATGACGTTCGTTTTTTGCTTTTTGGACAGCCCCTAATGGGGCATATTACCAGCCCCATGGGCGAAATATATATAAAGTAATTCCTTTTTTGATGCCTGCCTGTTTTCGGCTGGGCAATTATTTTTACAAAAATTTATTTGGATTATATAGGAAAAAATTTGTTATACAAAAAAATATTGAAAACATGATAAATTTCATGTGAAATTTATTTATTTTCCAAAAATTATTCATACATTTGAAGAGAATTTTAAAAGCCAAAAATAAAAGCACAAACTCTTAAAAGTGTTTATTTTAGGTTTTATCCTTAAAAATGCGTTTGTAATTCAGGTTATAACCTTAAAAATATTTTGTTTTTTAAGGCTTTAGCCTTATTTTTGTATCGCAATTTTAAGGTAATAGTATTATGAAAGATTTAAAACTTAAGCTTTTAATAGAACAACTTGACCGCAAGTTCGAGAAACTTTCCTCTATTGATAGTTTAATTACCCCTTCAGAAGGATGGATTTATGCAATCCGAACAGCCCTTAAAATGAATCTTCGCCAGCTAGGTGCAAAACTGAATATAACTGCACAGAGTGTAAAAGAAATTGAACTACGTGAAAAAAACGGGGCCATAACCTTAAGCTCATTAAAAGAAGTAGGTAATGCTTTAGATATGCGATTAATTTATGGTTTTATCCCCAAAGAAAAAACCCTTAATGCAATGATTGAGCGAAGAGCTTTTGAGATTGCTGAATTAATTGTACTTCGCACTTCAACAACAATGAATCTTGAAAATCAATTAAACTCAACTGATCGGATAAAACAAGCTATTGAAGATATGGCGGATGAAATTAAACGTGAAATGCCAAAATATTTATGGGATTAGAACTGGAATACATCGAGAGCCAAACAGCACTGGACGAAGACGAAAAAGAGGGTTTGCTCATCAGGAGCATCTCTATAAGGGCTGAGCTTGATGAATTTGAACAACAAAATATTGAAAGGGCTATTGCCTGGACAATGAAAAAACGGTTTAAAATTGAGGAAATTTTAAGTGAGCAATTTGTTAGGAAACTACATAATAAAATGTTTGACCAAACCTGGCGTTGGGCGGGCGAGTTCCGAAAGTCAAATAAAAATATTGGAGTTGACAAATTCCAAATTGGTATCGAATTAAAATATTTATTGGACGATTGTAAATACTGGGTTGAAAATAACTCATTCAGCGAGGATGAAATAGCCATCCGCTTCAAACACCGTATGGTACATATTCACCCTTTCCCTAATGGAAATGGTCGTCATTCAAGGCTTATCGCTGATGTTTTAATAGAACATGGTTTCAGCAAGCCTGTTTTTTCCTGGGGAAGTGGTAACCTTGCTCCCAAAAGCAACATTCGTAGTGAATACCTTAATGCCCTATTTGAGGCAGATAAGGATAACTACAGCCCATTAATTAAGTTTGCCAGAAGGTAATGAAAAATGTTTAATGATTTATGAAGAATGACATTCTGCTTGTTTTATTCAACTTGCAAAGTCTTTAAGACTTGGTAAGTTTATAAAAATAATAAAAAACGACTGATTAAATAGAGTCTGTCAATAAAGTCTATGTTTGGTTCAGAAAGTTAGAGTTCAAGGCTTGCGAAGCTAGAAAAATTAAAGAGTTTACTTTTGTAAATGTGTTGTACTGAGCTTGTCGAAGTAATTGTTTTTCTAGCGAGGGTAACGAAGAAATCGGACTTTATGGACAAACACTAAATAATAGATACACCTACCTTCTAATGCATACTGAAATTACTAAAACTCTTAATAATTACAATCTTGGCAAATTAAAAACCTACAATTTGCTCACTAATGGTTTTGCTAATGAAAATTACCGTATTGAAACTGAAAAAGGGGTTTTTCTTTATCGTATTTGTAAACAGCAAAGCCTGATTGGGGTTTCTAATGAAATAAACTTCCTGCAAATTTTGAAGAAGGCAAAATTTCCTGTAGCATACCCACTTCAGCGGAATGATGCTAAATATATTGGTCAAATTAAAAAGTCCCCGGTAATTATTTATGAGTTTATTGAAGGTGAAATACCAAAATTAAATGGAAAAACAGTTAAAGAAATTGGCAAAGCCGTGGCTAAACTTAATTTGTTAGGCGGTCATGAATCATTTCAAAACAAGCATGTCATTAATGTTGAAAATGCAATTGAGCTCATAAATCAATTTGACAAAGCAAAATATCAATATATCGATATTTATAAGGATTTTTCAGAGGCATTTAATTATCTGAAAGATAGACTAGGAAAAAACCTGCCAAAAGGTTTTATACATGGTGATGTTTTTCCTGACAATACCATTTTTAACGGTAATAGGTTGATGGCAATAATTGACTTCGAGATGTTTTGTGTCGATACATTACTTTTCGATGTAGGAATGACTATTAATGGGTTTTGTTTTGAGAATAATAGACTTGACCTGAGGCTTTTAAAATCATTTTTAAATGCTTATGAAAGTGTTAGAGCCTTATCAAAAAATGAAAAAATGCACTTATCTGATTATATTTTATGGACAGCCGTAGGTATGGCATCCTGGCATTTGCGAAACGATATGCTAAATGTAAAAAACGAAAAGCAAACAGCCAGGGTTAAGGAACTGTTGAATAGATATAAAGAAGTTAAAAACCTGAATTTGAAATTTACTTGATTGAATTTATGGTTTCAGCATGTCATTGCCTGACAACTCTCTTTAGCAGTTTTCTAGGCTTTATACACCAAATCGTTCCATCAAAGCATCTGATAAAATCTTGAAACCTCTAAGCAGTTGGTCTTTTTCCGCACCTATACCAATGCGAAAATGGTTATCCAAACCATAAACATCGCCTGCAAGGATAAACACGCCTTTTTCTGTACGCAGCCAATCAGAAAGTTCAGTTGAGTTAATGGGGAATTTATATTTCATAAATACCATACCTCCAGCTTTAGGAGCTACAAATTCAATTAGGTCTTTAAACTGTTTTGCCCATTCTATGGTCACTTTTAAATTATCGTTAAGCATTGAGCGGTTACGTGCTAATATTTTTTTCCTCATGTCAGGTTGCAAGGCTATTTCACCAATTTTGTGACTTAAAATTCCTGCTGTAATTGTAGTATAGTCGTGATAAGCCCAGCTGTCTGCGATTAGTTTTTCTGGCCCTGTTAACCAACCCAAACGTAAACCAGGCAAGGCATAGGCTTTTGAAAGTCCCCCATTTACCATTATTTTGTCATACATGCCATAAAAACTTGGCTTTTCGATTCCATCTAAATCAGCTCCTTTATACACTTCATCAGCATAAATCCAGCAATTGTGCTTTTCAGCAATGGTAACTATTGTATTCATTTCTTTAAGGGTTAAAGTATAGCCCGTTGGATTATTAGGATTACATAACACGATCATCTTTGTTTTTGATGTTACCATAGTTTCCAGCTCTTTTAAGTCGGGAGCCCAATCGTTTTCTTCAAGTAAATGAAATCTCTTTGGAATGCAGCCCATTTCTTCGGCAATACCCCAAATTTGCATATAATTTGGTACCATCATTACCAGTTCATCACCCTTTTCCAAAAGTGTATGACAGGCTATAAAATTTGCTTCTGCTGAGCCATTTGTTACTAAGATGTTATCTGCATTACAATTGGGATATAAATCCGCAATGGTTTGACGAAGATGGTTAGAACCATTGGTTTGCCCATATCCCAGGACTGTTTCAGTAAGCATTTCAATCTTTTCAGAAGAAAGTAATTCTTTCAAGGTATAAGGGTGAAATCCACTTTCTGTCAAATTGATAGGTACTGTGTTTTCGTACAAGGATTGTATACGTTCTAAGTCAAAAGTTTTGATATTCATTTTGATAAATTTTTAGGATGGATAGAATTGCTGTAGAAATATTTGCGATGACTAATAAAATTTAAATTTTTATTAGCTCATGTACACTTTAGAGGTACAAAAAGAATATCTATTTCTCAATTATCTTCCCAAATGTTAGAAATAGATACCGACACAATTTTTAGTGACTGAAACTTTATCTGTTACAAATCAAACAAATCAAACAATTGGGGTATTTCAATAGTATACCAGTCATAAGTATCTTTTAACTTTATTCTTAGGGCATTAGCCGCTTGTGGTTCTCCATGCGTGATAAATACCTTTTCCGGACATTTTTCCAGTTTTTCCACCCATTTTAAAATATCATTCTGATCAGCATGTGATGATAAGGTTCCGATACTTTCTATTTTTGCTTTGACAGGATAATACTCCCCTTCAATTTTAATTTCATGCGTACCTTCTTTTAACAACCTTCCCCTGGTGCCTTCTGCCTGAAAGCCTGTAATTAATACTGTGGAGTTTGGCTCAGGAAGTTCTTCTTTTAAATACTCTAAAACTCGTCCGCCATTCATCATACCACTACCGGCAATAATAATTTTTGAGTATTCTTCTTTTGAAAGCTTTTCAGTTTCCTTAACACCCCTTATAAATTCAACGCTTTCCATAACTTTTTTCAGGACATGGCTTCCCAATACATTCCAATCTGAATATTTATGGTATAACCTGCTAACCGATGATGCCATCGGACTATCAAGGAAAACAGGAACATCCGGAATTTCCCCATTTGATTTAAGTACCCAGATTTGATACATTAAATCCTGTGCCCTGTCAACTGTAAAACTCGGAATAACCAAAGTTCCACGTTTCTCATGATTTTCAAGTATTACATTCCGTAATTTTAGATCGGTTTTTGTCTTAGGGTGCAACCTGTCACCATAAGTAGATTCAAGAATCAGGATATCAGCTCTTTTGGGTCTAATTGGAGCTAAGAACATATCATCATCAAAGCGGCCTATATCACCTGAGAAAACAATACGTTTGTTATCAATCTCAATTTCAATACTGGAAGAACCAATTATATGACCATTTCTTAAAAAACGGAACTTTATATGTTCATTGTATTCGTGCCAAATATTATCGGCAACATCTTCTATTAATGGGATAGTATGTTCAACATCAGCGCTTGTATAAAGGGCATGGGCAGGTTTGTGTTTAGTATAGCCCTTTTGATTCGCCCTTATAGCTTCTTCTTCTTGTATCCGGCCACTGTCTTCAAGTATTATTTTAGCCAGTTTAGTAGTTGGTTTTGTTGTAAAAACTTTCCCGTGAAAACCAAATTTCACTAATCTTGGCAGATATCCAATATGGTCAAGATGTCCATGGGTTAAAAAAACAGCATCAATATCACGGGGTTCTATGGGTAATTTGGCCCAATTTAGTTCTCGCAAGTGTTTTAAACCCTGAAACATTCCACAATCAACCATTAGCTTAGTCGATTTTGTTTTTATTAAATATTTCGAACCTGTAACTGTGCCTGCTGCACCCAAAAATTGTATTGAAATACCCATATTTTAAAATGTTTAAATACAAAAATTATTATAACCCAAATTTGATACAGCTAAATGTACTTAATAATTGTTGGAGATCAAAGAGCCAATATTCATTTATTTTCAAAAATTTTATTTTCTTTGTTGAATATCTATTTTTAAATGAAACAAAAAACACACTATCCTACTAAATATTATATCCGAATAATAGCGTGGTTGGTATTTACCGTATTTGCTTTTATATTTCGGATAAAAAAGAAAATGCCGGCAGAAGTAAAAAACTTAAAATCGCCATATTTGGTTTTGGGTAACCATGTTGGTCATTGGGATCCTTTTGTAACGGGTAATTTTTTGCCTCATTATACGCATTTCGTTTCTTCTGAAGCAGCTTTTCGAAGTCCGTTTAACAATTTTTTTCTCACAAGGTTGGGTACTATCCCTAAAAAGAAAAATATAAGAGATACCAAAGTTATTCGTGATATTATTTCGGTGATAAGACAAGGCGAAAATGTAGGGATTTTCCCTGAAGCAGTTAGAAATTGGGCTGGCTCTTCCTTTACTTTGGATCCTTCAATTGTTAAATTAATTAAACTATTAAATGTTCCTGTTGTTGTACCCATTTTAAAAGGGATGAACTTGTTTAATCCGAGATGGTCAGCAAAATTGAGATATTCCAGGGTTGAAGTTGAATATGAACTTTTGTTTAAGGCTAATGAGCTAAAGAACCTTTCAGAAGAGGAAATTTATTCACGTTTGTCTAATGCCCTGAAACATGATGAGGTTGAATATCAGCGGACTAAAATGAATAAAATTTATTCTAAATACAAAGCTGAAAATATTAATCATGCATTATATGTTTGCCCTGATTGCCATGCTATTGATAGTTTTAGAACCAAAGGGAATGATTTTAAATGCGTAGAATGTAATTATGATATCCGGATCAATCAATTTGGTTTTTTTGAACGAATTTCATCAGGAAAACTATTTTTTGACAATATACGGGACTGGTACTACTGGGAAGAAAAATGGTTGTTAAACTATGTGAACAAAAAATTGGAAACTCATTATGAAGGTATTTTGTTTGAGGATAAAAATTCGCAAATATTTGTAAATAATGAACTTAACCAAATGGAATATTTAGCAAATGCGAATATTAAACTGTATGTAAACCGTATAGTGTTTGAATGGCTGGAAAAAAAGGAGATTTGGACATTAAAGCTTACAGATATACAAACAATAAACCCACAAGTTAATGATCAGTTAGAGTTAATTTATAAAGGTAAAGCATATAGGTCTGTTGGTGAACGACCGGGAGTTTCTGCATTAAAATGGGAAGTAGCGATGAATGCCCTTTGGAAAAAAACAGGTCAAGAGCATAAATTATCATCTTTTATACAGCAAGAACTGTCAGTTTGATATTAAAATTTGTTTCTTGTACCAAATTATTTAGCGATAGCTTTTAATATATTATTTTTTACTTGTAGCCCAATGTGCCATCATTAATATAGCTCCGGCTGTACCATCCATAGTTGGTTCATTGGTAGAATAATCACCAATATTATCGTGATAAACTACAAATTTGTTTTGCAGATGTGCAAATTCATCAGCCCTGGTTAAACTAAGCCCTTTTAATGAATTGAAAATGGATGCATAAACAGGTCCGTCTACCAATCCACCCGGAACTTCCAATTTTTTTAATGCCCATATACTGGTATGTACATCAAGTGGGTATTCTCCATTTTCAGGAATTCCTGTAAACATAGAAGTTGCCCAGGGATTTCTTCCAAACAGCCAATCACGTTGCTCCACCATAAATTGCTGATATTGTGTGTTCCCACTCATTTTTTCATAAAGTATTAGCTGGGTAATCAAGCTGCTTAACAAATTATTGGAACACCAAATAAAAGAAACACCAATCCGGTAAGGGTTTTTGGCAGCACGCTTTACGGTATGATCTATACCATGCTGATAATATGAAACCAAAGTGTCCTGAAAATCGTTCTCCACCAGGCCATGTAAAACAAAATGTCCAAGATTAATAAAAGGATAATATTCATAATGAGCAGATGAATCCAAAGGCATCCATGAAATAGTATTAGCCATGCGAGCATATTTTTTGGCATCCTTCAAGTAGTGTTTTTTACCCGTAGCCTTATAAAGCTCTGCCGCAGCCCATTCCATATCATCAGCCCAGGTTTTTTCTGAATAGCGATAAGGAGCACCATAGGAGTTTCCCTGCTGAAAACCTTCCTGCTTTTTACCCATTTGATAAAGGGACAATGCTGCTTTTTTACATTTGCTAGCAAAAATGGTATCTTTTAAATGTTTCGACCAGATACGTGAAGCTAAAGCCATTGCCGCAGCAGATCTTCCGGCCAGGTTGGCTACTCCGCTTGCTTCGCTTTTGTATTTTTTCAATCCCTGGGGCTTACCTGTTGCAAAATATGCTACACGATAACTGTTAGCTCCCCATCCATAATCAGAATGATCATTATCCGGCATTTTCCAACCCCGATGATCGCGGTCATCCGCTACCTGATGAAATAACTGATCAGGCTTTGGGTGAAGTTTATGAATCCAATCCAGCCCCCATTTAGCTTCATCCAATACATCAGGTATACCATTCGGAAAAGCCTGACCCAAAGCATTAACTTTATCAGCAAATTTTTCAGGATATAGTTCATAAGCCAATAGCATGTGTCCAGTTGCATAACTACCTGTAATCAGGTATTTTAACTGATCGCCAGCATCATGCCAACCACCGCTAACATCTACAAAAGTAGAATCTGGCATTGGGCCAAACATTGATCTGCCGTCTCTTTTGTGGCAAACCATATCCAGCAGCGGATTATACCCACACCTTTGCTGACGCATAAATTCCAGTAACTTTTCATGCTCCTGTCCATAAGCTTCATCCGAAATCTTAAAGTTTTGAGATACTATTTTTGATTTTTTAGTTTGTATAAAATAACTACCTGTTTTTTTAATCTTTGAAAAATCCAACTCATAATAGTATTTAAAAGTGCCCCAAGCTTTTGCTTTTGATCGCGTTGGCTTAATACTCAATAATATTGATTTAGTGTCTTTTGAAACCAATTGAAATTTTTCTGTAATGGCTTTGTGCGAAAAAGCAATCGCTATTTTGCTTTCATTAGGTAAATATCCTAATTGATTTACCCTGATATGAATGTCTGCAATAGCTGTGTTGGAAACAACTGGTTTATTAGGTAGAAAAAAGAACAGGATAATTTGTATAAAATAGAGATACATAATACAATAGTTTAGAAGTTTTAAATCAATTCTTGAGTTCAGTCTAAAAAGCGAAGGCTTGTGTATTTTGGCATATTGTGAACAATTATCAAGATCGGTATCCAGTATGTTAACAATTCAAGCCTTCGCTATAATTCCTATATTCAAAGTTTTTTATTGGCCTCATCTTTTTTTAATAATTCTTGCAATGATTTAAATTTGTATCCTTTCTTTTTGAGGTATATAATAAGTTCTTCCAACCGGAAGTAAAATTTTTCTTTTCGGTCAGGGTCTGTACCAATATGGATGAGCAAAATAAAACCATTCAACCCATTTGAATTTTTAGCTTCATAAGCCACAATACTTTGATAGATTTTTTCGCTATTCAGGTAATTGTTCATTTTGGGTGTAGTGTAATCAGCATGTGAAAGGGTTCCTTTGCTGAAATTAATTAATTGCAAACCCATGCCTTTGGCCCATGTACTTATAGTGTCATTATACCATTCATAAGGTGGAAGAAAATATGGAGTCTGTTTTTTTAAAATACCAAATCGCTCCATTTCCAAATAATTGTTCTCAATGTCTTCAGCAAACTCTTTTTGAATAAGAAGAAGGCTGTCTCTGTTTTTCCAGTCACAGTATAACAAATGTTTATCTGAATGAGCCCCCAAATAATGCCCATCTGAAACCAAGGTTTTTATATGATCTTGAAATTCAGGGTTTCGATAAAAATTCCCGGTGAAAAAGAAAGATGCTTTTACATTCTGTTCATTTAAAACTCTGGTAATATGTTCAGCACCATCTGCAAATTCATCCCCGGTAAATACTAAGCTCAAGGTTTTTATTAAGGTATCTCCACGCACAATTGCACCTAACTCACAATTAAGCTGATTGTTTGAATTACTTGTCAGATAAGTACTCTGTTTACAGGAAGGAAATACTATTAGTATTGAAGAAACAAACAGGCTTACCTTTTTAATAAGACCTGAGTTTTTATATAAAATTTTTAGCAAGAGCATTTGATATCTCCATTTATTAGATTACTAAGATATTCACAAAAGTCTAGAATAGCAAATAATACAGGGAGACTAACGTGTCTGTCCATAAAGTTAAAGATTTGAATAAAAAATAATCAACGATTGGATAGGGGTAAAAAAAACTCCTGTTGTCATATTAGAAACAAAGGATAAATAAGAAGTTTAAAAATTTAGAGTTTAATAATAATAATAAAAACTAATAAAATGAAGCAGATAAAATTAATAGGTAGTATTATTTTGGCAATCATGCTTTTAAACAACATGGTTAATGCACAAAATCAAGCGGACAGTACTATGTTCGGAAAAAAATCAAGAGCTTTTCAGTTTACTTTTATTCCACCATTAGGTACGGCTGGAATTTCTGCACAGGAGTATTCAAATAAATTTTCTCTCAACATACTAGGTGGTTATAATGGTGGTGTGGAGTATTTTGAGTTAGGTGGTATTGCTAACATCAATAAAGGGGATGTTTTTGGTGGACAAGTTGCTGGAATTACAAATATCAATACCGGTAATACGCAAGGTATACAAATAGCAGGACTTTATAATCAGGTAACAAAAAATATGGATGGTATGCAAATAGCTGGTTTTATGAACCTAAATACTAGTAAAACAACGGGTTTATCTGCAAGTGGTTTTACTAATGTTATAAGAGGCGATATGAACGGATGGTTAATGACAGGCTTTAGTAATGTGGTTTCAGGTGATTTAAACGGTGCGCAAATAGCTGGTTTTGCCAATGTAAGCAAAGGAGATATAAAAGGTGTACAATTAGCCGGTTTTGTTAATGTGGCAAAAAAGGTAAATGGTTTACAGTTGGCTTTTATCAATGTTGCTGATTCTGTTAGCGGAGTTCCTATTGGTTTTATCAGCGTAGTAAAAAATGGCTATCACAAATTTGAAGTAAGTGCAAGTGAGTCATTATATGGTAATGTAACTGCAAAAACGGGCGTGAAACATCTTTACAATATTTTTACGGCCGGATTGAAACCAACGGGAGAAATATTTTATTGGAGCGTTGGATATGGTTTGGGTAGTGAATTTAATCTTAGCCCTAAAATGAACCTGAATATTGATGTTACCGGTAGTCATATCAATGAAAATCAATGGACAAGAGAACTTAATATAATGGGAACTTTTAAAATAAATGTTTCCTATAAAATTACAGAAGGTTTTGAACTCTTTGCAGGGCCAAGCTACAATGTTTTTGCTACGGATATAACAAATGGTGAAAATGTCAGTAATGATTTTGTACCCTGGCATTTTTACAATGAAACGTATGACGATGTTAATGTGAAAATGTATCTGGGTTTTAATGCAGGCTTAAGGTTCTAGACTGGAAAAAGGCAAATGAGATGGCTGAGGAATTTCCATGGTCTTTATCAAATCTGTTTATAAATTTAAAAAACACAAAAAATATAATAATTAAACACAAAGAATCATGAAAAACATTAAAACAAAAACATCATTGATAATTGTTACATTAATAGCAATTGTATTTACATCATGTGAAAATCATGGCCTTATCGGAATTAAAGGTACTGGATCTGTGGTGTCAGAAAACATTGAAACATCTATGATTGAAGGCTTAAATCTGGAAATCCCGGCAACTGTTTATCTAAGCAAAGGCGAAGGGCAAAGTATTAGGATTGATGCGCAACAAAATATCCTTGATAATATTGAAACCTTTGTGGATAACAAGGTGTTGACCATAAAGTTTGATAAAAATGTTGGGAATCATGAAGAAATTTTTATTTTTATCACTCTTGATCATCTTAAACAGCTTACTATTAGTGGTTCTGGAAATATTTCTTCTGATTCTGAATTCACTACAGAAGATAAGTTGATGATTGGTATTAGTGGTTCAGGGAATATTGATGTTGCAGCAGATGCATCTGAAGTAGAACTGGATATTTCAGGATCAGGTGATATA
>Ga0164315_10000800_pt1 | contig 22737 bp, 20 predicted proteins | sample GuaBasSedimGuay6_FD_113737 | JGI IMG/M metagenome (GOLD analysis project Ga0164315, IMG submission 113737) | Subseafloor sediment microbial communities from Guaymas Basin, Gulf of California, Mexico - Guay6, Core 4569-2, 0-3 cm | ecosystem: Environmental > Aquatic > Marine > Hydrothermal vents... | reverse complement strand
GAGAGCAGGAGGAAGAAATCCTCATCCTGTACAAGGTGGTAGATGATGGATTCCTTACCCCGCAATTATCTGACCTGGAGATAGGCGACACCATCTGGATTACTGCTGCAGGAGGGGAGTTCACAGGGGACAAAGATCCGGCGGTCTGGATCGCTACCGGAACAGGCATCGCTCCCTTCTACTCCATGCTACGCTCCGGACTTGGGGAAAATAAAATCTTGCTTCATGGGAACCGCTTCCTGGAACAGTTTAACTTTTATGATGAATTCCATGAGGCCCTGGGCCAGGATTACATCAGGTGCTGCAGCGCCGAAAATGGTGAAGAGGTTTACCCTGGACGGGTTACTGCATACCTGGAACAGCAGGATGAGCTGAATCCGGCTTTGAAGTACTACCTTTGTGGAAGCGCCGATATGGTGGTTGAAGCCAGGGATATTCTGATTAGCAAGGGAATCCCTTTTGGTAACATTATCTCTGAAATATATTTCTGATCCATGCGGGAACATCTGTTTGGCAAGACCCTGAAAGAGTTAAATGACCTGAGTGTTAAGCTTGGACTCCCTTCCTTTACAGGTCGTCAACTAGCCGAATGGCTCTATAAAAAAGAAGTTTCCTCCTTTGAGGAAATGACCAATCTCTCCCTGAAGGCCAGAGCGCTTCTCAAGGAAAATTATGAAACAGGTATCATGTCTCCTACGGATGTTCAAGTCTCTGTAGATGGTACCAAAAAATACCTCTTCCCTGCTCTCGAAGGAAAATTTATTGAGACAGCCTATATTCCCGATGGAAAGCGCCACACAGTCTGTGTCTCTTCGCAGGTGGGCTGCAAAATGGGTTGCCTCTTTTGCATGACCGGTAAACAGGGTTTCCAGGGCGACCTGAGCTCGGGCGAGATCCTGAATCAATACAGGAGCATTCCGGAATGGAGAAGCATCACCAATCTGGTCTATATGGGCATGGGTGAACCCCTGGATAACCTTGAAGAGGTTTTGAAAAGCCTGGAGGTGCTCACTTCGGACTGGGGATTTGCCCTGAGTCCCCGAAGAATAACTGTTTCAACCATTGGTATTACCCCCGCCATGCTTGAATTTCTGAACAGGAGCAATGCACACCTGGCTGTAAGCCTGCATACCCCATTTGAAGAGGAGCGCCGAAAGCTGATGCCTGTTCAGCAGGTATATCCCCTGAAAGAGGTTCTGAAAGAGATCAAGTCATGGGATTTTGGCCGGCAACGCAGGGTTTCATTTGAGTACATACTATTCAAAGATTTCAACGATTCGGCATCCCATGTGAACGAACTTTCAAGGATCCTGCAAGGAATTCGTTGCCGGATCAACCTGATCCGTTTCCATCCTATTCCTGACACCCCGCTTGAATCACCCGATGAACTTACCATCAATGCATTTAAGGACAAGTTAATCGCCAAGGGGATCACCACCACCATACGCGCCAGCAGGGGTCAGGATATCTGGGCTGCATGCGGACTTCTTTCCACCAAAAAGCTAGCTGATAAATAGAGGATAATGCCATCAATCCTTAAAAAGAGATGCAGTGGCTTATTGACTTTCTGATGCTTTTTTTGCCTTCAAATTGCCTGGTGTGTGGAAAAAGACTACACGCTCCGGGAGTCATCTTATGCTTTATATGTGAAATGAAAATGCCCAGGACAGGATTCGGGGATCGTGATAACAATCCGGTAAGCAAAATTTTCTGGGGAAGGGTAAGGGTCAGGGCCGGAACCTCTCTTTTCAGGTTTGAAAAAGGATCTGCTTACCAGGCCCTGCTTCACGATCTAAAATACCGCGGTAACCAGAAGGCCGGCTTATACCTGGGGCGTTTGCTGGGTCAGGAGCTGAAGAATACTTCATTTGCAGATTGCGACCTGATGGTCCCGGTGCCACTCCACCGTCGTAAGCTAAAACAGCGTGGATATAACCAGAGTGAACTCATTGCACGTGGCGCTTCGGATATTACAGGGATTCCTATAGGAAGCAATTTGATCAGGCGTACTGGCTATCAGCGATCACAAACGACAATGAACAGGCAGGAACGATTTGAAAACATGGCTTTAGCATTCAGCCTTTGTGATGACGTTCCGGATCTTGATGATAAAAAAATTCTGATCATCGATGACATTATTACTACCGGAGCTACGCTGGAGGCCTGCAGCCAGGTACTGTTAAGTCACTTCAAATGTATGGTCTACATTGCTACCGTATCCTATGCCTGACTACTGATGTTTAAACCTGTAGGCCAGATCAAAGCTGAGCACATTATGAAAAAATCCACGGTTCTGTGCATTATTCCACTCTTGCGGATCACGAAACGGGACGGCTGAATTGGTATACCGGAATCCTGCCATCGTCCTGTCAGTGAACCAGTATCCAATACCGGCAAATACACTTAATCCAAATCTCCTGTTATCGGGATAGGAGGACTCATCCAGGATTCCATTTTCATCCCAGAACACAGTGGTAATCAGCACTTCGGGAGACATGCCTATTTCCAGTATGAACTTTTCATCAAATAGGTAGTGAACCGAAAGGGGAAGTTCCAGAATATGGTAAGAACTCCGGTACAGGCTTGGATTGGTATCGGTGGGACCTTCATAAACGCCACGGGTGCCATATTTGATTTCGGCCTGCCAGTAAAAATGTTGATCGATGAGTCGGTTTACAAAAACACCTGCATTAAATCCCATTTTTTTAAACCCTTGATAGCTGTCCCCTCTAACCTGGGATATATTTAAACCACCAAAAAAGCCTGCATTAAATTCTTGTCCGCTCACAGAACAGGCCATGATAAACAATGTCATGATTACCAGAACAGTTCCTCGATAATAGCCTTGTCTTTTATTCATTTCTGATCTCCTTCGTCAGTAGCTGAACTCCCTCCCCGGCATTTTTTTGAATGACCCGGATTTGTGGATGGCCAGCGATAGATACTTCGTTGGGATCAATCACATAGATGGGAGCTGTGCCCGGCACATAGTTGATCAATCCAGCTGCCGGGTAGACATTCATTGAGGTCCCTATGATCACAAAAATATCTGCTGAAGAAACCACCCTGGCAGCCTCTTCAATAGCCGGCACTGCTTCACCGAACCACACCACATGAGGGCGTAACTGGGAGCCTTTTTCACATAGATCTCCTTCCATCAGTTTCCAGCCATCGATATCATATACCAGGGCCGGATCTGTCGTACTGCGCGATTTGCGTAGTTCTCCATGCAGATGTAATATGCGACTCGAGCCTGCCCTTTCATGCAGGTCATCCACATTCTGTGTTACTACCCAAACCTCAAAATATTGCTCTAACTCCACCAGGCCCAGGTGGCCCTTGTTGGGCTTTGTCTCCAGGAGTTGTTTTCTTCTTTCGTTATAGAAACGCAAAACCATAGCCCTGTCACGCTGCCATCCGCCCGGACTGGCCACTTCATACACATCGTGTTCCTCCCACAAACCTCCCATTTCCCTGAAGGTTCTTAATCCACTTTCTGCGCTCATCCCAGCGCCAGTCAACACCACCAGTTTTTTCATAGCCCCTGCGATTTAATCCTGCTCCACCTCCCTGAGCGCTTCTGATAATTAATTCATCTAACGTAAATATAAGATTTTGGCTGAACAATTAGTTTCTTTACTTTTAAGCAGAATGATAGACCAGCAGACCATAAATCAAATTTTTGATACTGCCGACATTGTGGAGGTGATATCCGATTTTGTGACTCTGAAGAAAAGCGGGGCCAACTATAAGGGGCTCAGCCCTTTTTCCAATGAAAAAACCCCCTCTTTTATGGTTTCCCCGTCAAAGGGGATCTTTAAAGATTTTAGTTCAGGGAAGGGAGGCAATGTGGTCGGCTTCCTGATGGAACATGAGAAACTCTCTTATCCGGAAGCCCTCAGGTATCTTGCCCAGAGGTACAATATAGCCATCGAAGAGAAAGAGCTGACAGCCGATGAGATCCAGCAAAGAAATGAACGGGAAAGTCTTATGGCGGTCACAGCCTTTGCTACTTCCTATTTCGTTTCACAGCTGGATAGCGATGAGGGAAGGGCCATCGGTCTGGCATATTTCCGGAACCGGGGCTTCCGGGACGACATCCTGAAAAAATTCGAGCTGGGTTACAGTCCGGAGAAATGGACTGCATTTACCGAAGAAGCCGGAAAAAACGGCTATAAAAAGAGTTACCTGCTAAAAACAGGGCTATCCATAGAGCGGGATAACAACACCATGTTTGACCGCTTTGCCGAAAGGGTTATATTCCCCATTCACTCCCTGTCTGGAAATGTTATTGGATTTGGTGGCCGCACCCTGAAATCGGATAAAAAAACTGCTAAATATCTGAATTCCCCTGAATCGGATATATACCATAAGAGCAGGGTTCTTTACGGTCTGTTCCAGGCAAAGAAAACCATTGTATCGGACGAGAGATGCTTTCTGGTGGAGGGTTATACGGATGTCATCTCCATGCACCAGGCCGGAATTGAAAATGTGGTGGCCTCATCAGGAACGGCTCTTACCACGGAACAGATCCGCTTGATTAAGCGATTTACCCAAAATGTAACCATTCTCTACGATGGGGACGAAGCGGGTATCAAAGCCTCTTTCCGCGGAATTGATATGATCCTGGAGGAGGGAATGAATGTAAAAGTGGTTATGTTGCCCCAGGGGGAGGATCCAGACTCCTATGCCCAGTCGCATAGCTCATCAGAGTTTCTGGAGTACATTAAAACCAGCGCGAAAGATTTTATCTCTTTTAAAACTGAAATCTTGCTTGTGGAAGCACAGCATGATCCAATCAAAAGAGCCCAGCTGATTACTGATATTGTAAGATCTGTATCCGTTATTCCCGATGGGATTATGCGGAGCGTCTTCCTGAAAGAAAGCAGTTTGCTTCTGGGCGTAGAAGAGCAGGTCCTTTACAATGAGGTCAACAAAATCAGGCGTAGTAAACAGGAGCAACAATGGCGCAGAGAGCAATCGGGTCGTCAGGTTCGACAGGAAGCTCCCACCACCATGCCCCGTCAACCTGTGGTTCCTGGTTTTGTTGAGAATATATACTCCGAGGTAGAAGAGCGCGAGATTATCTATTTTCTACTAAAATTTGGCAACCTGAAGCTTCATTTCAGCGGGGAGAAGCAGGCAGAAATAAGCGTAGCACAATACATTATCAGGGAGATCCAGAATGACGAACTTGAATTTACCAACCTGGTATATAATCAGATTTTTGAAAATGTTAAAGATCTGATTGAGCGTGGGGATGAAGTGGCCGAACGTTATTTTGTATACCATGATCATGCCGGAGTACGAGAACTGGCAGTGGACATTTTTACTTCTCGCTATGAATTGAGTAAGGTATGGAAGCGTAAGGAGGCCTATGTTGAACTGCCTGGGGAAAACCTTGGATTCGAGGTCCCCAAGTCCTTGCTTTCCTATAAAATGATGGTTATTGAAAAAGCCTTGTCTATTCTACGTAAGGAGCTGGAAGAGAGTGAAAAAAAACAGGATATTGAGGCTCTTAACCAGGTCATTGTAAGAATTCAAAGCCTTGAAAGGGTCAGAAGAGAACTCTCCATCGGGCTGGGCGGACGGGCCATTATTCGCTAGTCGGCCAATTTCTCAATGAGTTTAGTCAATCCTAAGATCAGAGCCTCCTCAATGGAGTGATAGTCACCTAGCTTCCGATCCTGATACTGGATAACCAGTATTACCTTCTGATCCTTCTTTTGTAAAAGCTTATATAAAATCCCTTTGTTCAGCCTGTAAGCTTCTCTAATTCTTCTCTTTAGGAGATTTCGGTCTACAGCTCTTTTAAATAGCCTTTTAGGTACAGAAATTGCCATTGCTGCTGGATGAGGACCCTCATTCCCGAGCTTAAAGATGATCCTTAGGGGAGGGGCATAGATTGATCTGCCTGCTTCAAACAGGGAAGAGATGGATTTCCTGCTGGAAAGCCTTTCGCTTTTGGATAGTGAAAACTCTTTTACGATTTCCCGTTACTCTTGTTGTAATCAATGATATAGTTCTCCAGCGCCATAGTCATTGAGGGAGCCTGTGGCTTGGGAGCAGTAATATCCAGACGCAATCCAGCTTCCTCTGCGGCTTTTGCTGTCTTTGCACCAAACGAAGCAATCTTAGTATTGTTCTGTTTGAAATCGGGGAAATTCTTGAACAATGATTTTATTCCTGATGGGCTATAAAACACCAGGATATCATAATTCACATCTGCCAGGTCTGAAAGATCACTACATTCGGTTCTATAGAGGATGGCTTTTGAGAAGGAAAAACTACTCTTCTTCAATAGTTCCGGTATCTCCTCTTTGTGCGCAGCAGAAAGCGGAAGTAGGAATTTTTCATCCTTGTGCTTGTTCATTATCTCCACAAGGTTGGGAATCATTCCGTTCCCATAAAAAATCTTTCTTTTACGATAGACAATATATTTCTGAAGATAGTAAGCGGTAGCTTCCGAAACACAGAAGTATTTCATGGTATCGGGAATGCTGGTCCGTGTTTCCTCGGCCATCCTGAAATAATGGTCTATGGATGTTTTACTTGTGAAGATAACAGCCGTATGAGATCCAAGATCGACTTTCTCCTGTCGAAAATCTCTTGCTGTAACACCTTCCACATGGATAAAGGGCCTGAAATCAATCTTCAGATTATGCTTACTTGCCAAATCAAAATAGGGCGATTTGTTATTCTCAGGCTCAGGCTGAGAAACGAGGATTTTCCTTATTCTTCCCATATTCATTCCGTTTTAAATTCGCTACTTAAAGGACACCTTCTAACCATCTGTATAATAATACAAGAGGTATTATTTCAAGGGCACAAAGGTATAAAAACATATAGAAAAATAAAACTTCCTTACGGTAAGAAAATACAATGGCCCTGATCAATCGCATGACAACAACACTTGAGAGGGCAAAAATGCTGATCCAGAAGACCACATCTTGCAGAGTTCCCCTTGTGTAAACCAGCAGGAATATCAGGGGAAGAACTACCATTCCAGATAGTTTATTAAAAATAAACATGTTGTAGAGGTATTCTCTGATGATCCTTACACGATTAAACAGAATGCCGGTAATATTATGCAGTATCACCCTTCCTAGAAAAAGGGCTGCCAGCAGTGCTAGATTGAAAAGGAATAAGCTTGGACCCTTCAAATCGTAGGGGAGCAGACCTATTCTTAACTCCATATAATAGATCAGAAAGGCCATGGTCAGAAAGTAAAACAGGTAAAGGGCTCCGTCTAACTGATTCTGTAAGAGGCTGTTGTTTTTAAACATCTTATTTGCTACCTGAAAGTTGGCAGAGGCTTGCACTGTTTGTATCAGGATATTCCCATAGTAGAGCCTGATCAAGGCAAACAGAGCCAGCAGCAGAAAGAGATAGATAAAGTACCACGTGGGTTGGTGGGATTGCACCTTTTCTGCAATCTGCAGGCCTGCTGCAGCAAAGCCAGGCACTTGCTCTGTGCCTGAGCCTGTAAAAATGCTTAATAGGATGGTATCCTGGCCCTGCATCACGGAAAATTTGATCACAAAGATACACATCGCTCATTCTTAAAAAAAGTTAATTAGATAGGAAGAATTGAATTCTTATGGTTCCTTTATACCCGTAAATTAATAGTACTCAGATGAAACAGAAGAAACATATCATATTCGTAGCCGGATTTCTCATTCTCTTTTTGAGTGTTGGATTTTCTACTTTAAAAAACAGGGACCTTGAACTGGTAAAAAATTTGGACATCTACTACACCCTATTCAGGGAACTAAACATGTTCTATGTGGATGAAACAGATCCTGAAGAACTGGTCACCACCAGTATCGAGGCCATGCTCTCTTCCCTCGATCCCTATACCACCTTTATTCCGGAGTCGGATATGGATGATTTTCAATTCCAGACCACTGGTGAGTATGGCGGAATTGGCTCCTTGATTCGCAGATCAGGCGAGCAGGTAATGATTGCTGAACCCTACGAAGGATTTCCTGCAGCCAAGGCTGGCGTCAGGGCCGGAGATATAATCCTTGAGGTGGACGGTGTCCCAACCAAAAAAATGGAAATCGAAAAGGTCAGCGACAAGCTAAAAGGCAAACCAGGAACTGAACTCAAATTGGTCATTAAGCGCTACGGCGAAGAGAAGAATCTGGAAATCCCCATGATTAGGGAGAAAATCTCCATTTTGAATGTTCCCTATTATGGAATGATTGAGCCAGGTACCGGATATATTCGTATTTCCAACTTCACCACCGGGGCAAGCTATGAAGTTGAAAACGCCTTGAAAGAACTTAAAAGGGAGAATGAATTGAATTCTCTGGTGCTCGATCTGCGTTCCAACCCGGGTGGCCTTCTGTTGGAAGCTGTTAGAATATGCAATCTCTTTGTGGATAAAGGCGAATTGATTGTGAGCACACGGGGGAAAATGACACAGTGGGATTCTGAGTACTCTACCTCCCGGGAGCCCATTGATAAAGGAATCCCATTGGTAGTATTAGTAAACCGCGGATCGGCCTCAGCTTCCGAAATTGTTGCCGGTGCCTTGCAGGATCTTGACCGGGCTGTAATTGTGGGGCAGCGAACCTTTGGAAAGGGATTGGTTCAAACTTCCAGACCTTTGAAGTACAATGCTCAATTAAAGGTGACCACTGCCAAATACTACATTCCTAGCGGGCGTTGCATTCAGGCTCTTGATTATAAACATCGTAACCCGGATGGTAGTGTGGGGTCCGTACCTGATTCTCTCATTACTGAATATACGACCCGCAATGAGCGCCTGGTATATGATGGAGGTGGCATAGAACCCGATTTTGAAGTGATTCCCGAAATACTTTCTGAGATTGCCTTACAACTCTTTACCCAGAGTATGTTTTTCGATTTTGCAGTACGTTACCATAATACACATGATGAAATTGAATCGCCCGATATATTCTCATTATCAGATAATGATTATGCCTTATTTGAAGCGTTCATTGAAGAAAAAGACTTTGAGTTTCGTACCTCGAGTGAAAAAGCATTTGCCCAGCTGGTGACTAGTGCCAAAAGGGAAAAATATTATGAATTTGCCGAGGCGGAGTTCTCTTCTCTGGAAGAGAAACTTTCCCATAACAATTTGAAGGATCTTGAAACATTCGAAAAGGAGATCAGACAGATACTCACCGAAGAAATTGTAAATCACTACTACTTTCAGGCGGGAAGAATTTTGTCACAGATACAGGAGGATCCACAACTGTATAAGGCCACAGAAATTATCAATGAGCCCGGGATGTTAAAAGAAGTGTTGAGTGGAAACCTGGGAGCGTTGGCCAGGGCGTCTGAATAAAGTGTGAATCCTTAATGTGCTTCAAGCCAATTACCCCCTTCCCCCATATCTACAATAAGGGGAACAGAAAGTGTTGCAGCATCTTCCATCTCTTTCCTGGTGATCTCTTTGACGCGCTCCAGCTCATCGGGCCATACGTCAAAGTTTAGTTCATCATGAACCTGTAGAATCAGTGCCGATTTTAGCTGTTCTTTTTCAAAGACCTGCTGAATGCGAATCATGGCAATCTTAATAATATCTGCAGCTGAGCCCTGAATAGGTGAATTAATGGCATTACGTTCTGCGTTGCCACGCACCACTGCGTTTCTTGAAAGAATATCAGGAAGAAGCCGTTTGCGTCCAAACATAGTCTCCACAAATCCATTTTCTCTTGCCCTTCCTATGGAGGCATCCATGAACTCCCGTACTTTCGGATAAGATTCAAAATAACCGTCTATCAATTCCCTGGCTTCGGCTCTACTGATATGCATTCGCTGAGATAAGCCAAAAGCAGAGATTCCATAGATAATACCAAAATTTGCGGTTTTCGCCCGAGCTCTCATGTCCTTGCTTACCTGGCTAAGCTCTACCTTGTAAATCTTTGCAGCTGTGGCTGTGTGAATATCTTCATTGTTGACAAAAGCGTTTATCATCTGCTCATCCCCGCTTAGATGTGCCATCAGCCTTAACTCTATTTGAGAGTAGTCGGCCGAAAAGAAAATATTTTCGGGTCTTTTCGGTATAAAAGCCCTTCTGATCTCTCTGCCACGCTCTTCCCTGATAGGAATATTTTGCAGATTGGGATTTACCGATGAGAGTCTGCCTGTGGTAACCAGGGCCTGATTAAAGGAAGTATGAATTTTCCCGGTACCAGGCTTAACCAAGAGGGGGAGAGCAGCAACATAAGTGCTGAGAAGTTTTTTTAACGACCTGTATTCCAGCATTTTACCAACAATGGGATGCTTTTCTTTCAGTTGAATTAGAATCTCTTCCCCGGTGGCATATTGCCTGGTTTTGGTCTTTTTGGGATTCTCCACAATCTTCAACCTATCAAACAACACCTCTCCCAGCTGCTTTGGCGAACTAATATTGAATTCCATTCCGGCAAGGGAAAAAATCTCTTTCTCGGTCACCAGGATATCTTCGCGCAATTTTATGGCAAAATGATTCAATGCCGCCACATCCAGTGTAACACCGTGATGTTCCATCTCCATCAGAACAGGTATCAGGGGCATTTCAATCTGTTCCGACAGCTCGGTAAAACCCTGTTCTTTTATCTCCTTTTTCAGTATTTCGGCCAAGCGCCATGTAATATCTGCATCTTCTCCCGCATATTCGCATGCCTGTTCAGGAGCCACAGAGCGGAATGAGGATTGTCGTGTTCCCTTTTTCCCAATAAGTGATTCTATCTTTACCATGGAATAATTCAGGTACTGCTCTGCAAGTACATTCAGGTTATGCTTCTGTTCAGGCTTCAGTATAAAGTGTGCAAGCATTGTATCAAATAAGATCCCCTTTACATCTATATCATAATTCTTTAAGATGTGAAGATCATACTTCAAATTCTGACCCACTTTCTCAATGCCCGCATTTGAGAAAACCTCTTTCAGGGGCTCCAGCCAGCTTAATGTCTCCTCCCGATCCTCCCCAAAGGCAATATAGACAGCCCTATATGCCTCCCAGCTAAATGCAATACCTACCAGTTCGGCCTCCAGGGGATCCAGACCTGTAGTCTCAGTATCAAAACAGAAGGAAGTTTTTGCGGAAAGCTCTTTTGCCAGTTCTAATGCTCCCGCTTTGGTATTGATCAGGCGGTAATGATGCTTAACAGAGTCTATGTGCTCCAGGGAGGTCTCCTGAATCACTCCTTCGTTTCCAGCCGGATCGCCGAACAGTGTGGTTTGTCCGTCCGGTCCTGCCTGATGCGATTCTTTTGCCCTTGTATTGCCAGCGGGTAATGGTAAGGTGGAAAGTCCCAGAATTCTTTTTGCTAAATTTTTGAATTCCAGCTCATTAAATATACTCTCAAGCTTATCCCTGTCCAGCTCCATCCTTATAAGATCGCTGGGTACTTCCTGAACGGGAACATCCAGGGAAATAGTAGCTAGCTCCTTTGATAGCAGGACCTGCTCTTTTGAATTTTCCAGATTCTCCTTTTGTTTACCTTTTAGTTGATCGATATTATCATAAACTCCTTCTACCGTTTTAAATTCCCCTATTAATTTTTTTGCGGTCTTCTCCCCAATGCCCCTTGCGCCCGGAATGTTGTCTGCTGCATCTCCCATCAGGGCAAGAATATCAATCACCTGCTCCGAACGTTCCACGAGGAACTTTTCTCTCACCTCAGCAGGGCCCAGCACTTCCGGTGCACCTCCGCCCCGTCCCGGCTTATACATCATTACCCGCTCCGATACCAACTGCGCAAAATCCTTATCCGGAGTCATCATATATACCGTAAATCCCTCTTTTTCAGCTTGTTTGGCCATAGTGCCTATCGTATCATCAGCCTCATAACCGGGCACTTCAATCACGGGGATATTGAATCCGCCAAGCAGGTTTTTAATGTATGGTACAGCCGTTTTTATATCCTCTGGAGTCGCATCTCTGTTTGCCTTGTACTCAGGAAACATATGATGTCGGAAGTTGGGGCCAGGAGGATCAAATACCACCGCAATGTGAGTGGGATTCTCTTTACGAAGGACCTCTTCCAGGGCCAGGGTAAAACCAAATACCGTTGAAGTTGGTATCCCTTTGGAATTGGTCATGGGATTTGATATGAATGCATAGTATGCTCTGAAAATCAAGGCATAAGCATCCAATAGAAATAGTTTTTTCTCCACTTTAAATCTTTTTAGCTACTGATTATCGGCCGCATACCACTCTGCATACGAAGAGGCTGTCTCATAAAGCCTAATAGAAAATAGTCCAATGCCGGGAGAAAGACGTGCCTTTACAATCTCCGAAATATATAAAACAAGATTTTCGCAGGTTGGTTGGAAATCCAAAAGATGAACTTTATCATACATCGCATGGGGTTCCTGGGGAAGAAACTTCTCCGCTTCCCTGTTGATAACGAGGGAATGATCAAAGTGGTCCACAATCGGTTCTTTTACCGCTGCTTTCAGGTCCGAAAAGTCCAGAACCATACCCAATTTTGGATTCTGGCGATCTTCAATGGGCTCTCCAATCACAGTTACTATTAGTTTGTAAGAATGGCCGTGAATATGCCTGCACAATCCATCATAATTCAATAAGGCATGGCCCATTTCAAAACGAAATTCTTTGCTTAATCTAACCTTCTTCATGGATCTATATTTCAATCACAAGCACATTCACTGATACATTTTACCAGTGTGCTCAGGTTCTTTCTTTTTAAATAGTAGAGGGTATTTTTTCCTTTTCGAACAGAAGCGAGGATCCCTTTGTCCTTTAAAATCCCGAGATGATGAGACGCTGTAGATTGCTCAATCTTAAGTAAATTATGTATCTCTGTGACACTCAACTGGTTTCCTTCTCCCAGGTAGCCGAGAATAGCCAATCGCATGGGATGAGAAATGGCTTTGATCATGTTGGCTGCCCGCTCTACCTCTTCCGGGTTCAGATCTGAGAACTCCATATCCTAAAGTATTATATTATTTAAACATATTGATCAAATACAAATATATCAATATTTAAGGTATTTAATATGTAATAAGCCCTGACGGAAAATTTAACATGAATCAGCATTCTTTTTTCTACCTTTGATTTTCCTAATTCGAACGATGATCAAATTAGAAGATATCAGGGAGCCCGTTAGCCGGGAAATGAAAGAGTTTGATTCTCGTTTTAAATCAGTAGTTTCCAGCAACATTCCCCTCCTGAACATTGTCACCCGTTTTGTGCTTCGAAAAAAGGGAAAACAGATGCGACCTCTTTTTGTTTTTCTCTCTTCCAGGCTTACAGGTGATATAACTGAATCTACTTATACAGCCGCTTCTCTTGTTGAATTAATGCACACAGCCACGCTGGTTCATGACGACGTGGTAGACGAATCCAACGAACGTCGTGGAACTTTTTCGGTCAACGCCATCTGGAAATCAAAGGTGGCTGTACTCTTTGGTGATTATCTCCTGGCCCAGGGTTTACTGTTGGCCGTAGAAAAAAAGAATTATGACCTCCTTGAAATTGTTTCCCATGCCTCCAGGGAAATGAGCGAGGGAGAGCTGCTCCAGATTCAGAAGTCACGAAGCCTGAACATCGATATGGACACCTATTATGAGGTAATTCGAAAGAAAACAGCCAGCCTGATAGCTTCCTGTACTGCCTGCGGTGCGAAATCCGCTGGAGCAAGCCAGGAACAGGTTGACCAGGTTTACCAAATGGGTATACAAATAGGCATGGCCTTTCAAATTAAGGATGATCTCTTTGATTATCAGCCACATGGGCTTATAGGAAAGCCAACGGGTAATGATATAAAAGATAAAAAATTTACTCTGCCTTTAATTTACGCCCTAAACCAGGCTGATCCCTCCAGGAGAAAATCAATGATCAGAAAAATTAAAAACGGAAATCGTAGTCAACATGTAGTCAACGAAGTGGTGCTCTTTGTTAAAGATATGGGGGGTATCGAATTTGCCAAAGCCAAGATGCAGGAATACAAAACCGCTGCCATGGATATTCTTTATTCCTTTCCGGAATCTCCTTCCAGAAATTCGCTTCGGGACCTGGTTGAATATACCGTCTCCAGGAAAAAATAACTTACCTGGCTGCTTTCTTAAAATGATCCTCAATTTTCCTGGCACGAGAGTGGCCCACTTCTGCTGAGAGCTCCTCCAGGGAAGCATTCCTTATTTCTTCCATGGATTTGAAACACTTAAAAAGTTTTTCAATAGAGCTGTTTCCTATTCCAGGAATTTCCTCCAGTGATGAGCTGATCATGGATCCTGAACGTTTTAATCTATGAAAGGCAATACCAAACCGGTGTGCCTCATTTCTGAGGTTTTGAATCAATTTTAGCGATTCGGAACTCTTATCAATATAAAGAGGTACAGCGTCCTCCGGAAAATAGATTTCTTCCAGTTTTTTAGCTATCCCGATAATCGCTATCTGGCCGCGAAGTTTTAGTCTATCAAGACTGCTAAGCGCCGCACTTAATTGTCCCTTTCCACCATCAATTACTATCAATTGTGGAAGGGCTTGTTTTTCATTCACTAGCCTTAGATAGCGCCTGTATACCACCTCCTGCATCGAAGCAAAATCATCAATTCCTTTTACTTCCTTTATGTTATAATGACGATATTCCTTCTTCGAAGGCTTCCCATTTCTAAATACCACGCAGGCAGCCACCGGTTCACTTCCCTGCATATTACTGTTATCAAAACACTCAATATGCTTCGGCAATTCCTTTAGCCTGAAATCTGCTTGAACTGCTTTTAGGATCCTTTCGCCGGGCTCAGCTGTTTTCCTGGTAGCATTACGCTTGATCTTTTCCAGTTTATAGCTCTTTGCGTTTCGCAAGGATAGCTCAAGTAACTTTAGCTTATCTCCTCGCTTGGGTACAGTGATTCGCAATTCCGGATAATAGCTTTTCAGATCCAGAGGAACAATCAGCTCCCTGGATTTACTTTCAATCCGGTTCCTGATATCGGTAACTGCAAAAGCTAGAAGTTCCACGTCCTCTTCATCCAGTTTTTTTCTTATCTCCACCGTATGGGCCTGTATGATTGCACCCTTTACCACTTTCAAATAATTAATAAAAGCCTCCTTCTCATCACTTACAATGCTAAATACTTCCACATCATAAATGGCGGGATTTACGATGGTTGATTTACTTTGGTATCTGGAAAGAATATCGATCTTCTCTTTAAACTGATTGGCTTCCTCAAATTGAAACAAGGCAGCGCGTTGTTCCATTTCTCGTTTCAAATGAATGACGACGTCAGTCAAATTACCTTTTATGATATTTCGAATCTGCTGTATGCTGTTTGTATAGGCTTCCTGAGTTTGTAATCCTACGCACGGAGCTTTGCAATTTCCAATATGGTATTCCAGGCATACTTTGAATTTACCAGCTTCGATATTTTCCTCGGTCAATGCAAGTTTACATGTTCTAAGCTGGTAAAGCTGACGAATCAAATTAAGCAATACTTTTACTGCATAGGCCGAAGTGTAGGGCCCGTAATATTTAGAGCCATCATTAATCACAGTCCTTGTTGAAAAGACCCGGGGAAAAGGTTCATTTTTTACACAAATCCAGGGGAAGGTTTTATCGTCCTTAAGCAATATATTATATCTCGGCTGATGCTTTTTGATCAAATTGTTCTCTAGCAGCAGGGCATCGGATTCGGTATCCACGACGATATACTTCAAATCAGCAATCCGATCTACCAGAACTTTAATTTTAAAAGACTCGAATTTATTTCTGGAGAAATAGGAGGAGACTCTTTTCTTTAAATTTTTTGCTTTGCCTATATAAAGCAGCTCATCATTTTTATCATAGAATTGATAAACTCCCGCTTGTTCGGGCAACGAACGAATCAAAGAAGAAATGTCAGAATTATGCGTCATTTTGAGCTTCACTAATGTGCTTTACCTGGGCCGAGGGACACAAACTGAATAGATATGGCACTCTCAGAGCACTAAAATAAGTTAATCGGGTGACTTTCCCCTTGCTAATGCCTTCATCCATACAGGCTTCTGGAAGGTAGGGGGACCCTGGCTATGCTCAAATGAAAAATTCTAAAGAGAAGAATTAATGCCCTTCAAAGCTAACAATCGAGTCAATATCATATGCACTAAGCCTGAGCCGCCCTTCCAGTTCGGGAAGCTCTACCAGGAACAATACTTTTATAATTTTACCTCCAGCTTCTTCTACTAATTTACATCCAGCTTCAGCTGTTCCCCCGGTAGCCAATAGATCATCTATCACTACAACCTTTTCCCCGGGTTGAACGGCATCCACATGCATTTCCAGGGCATCTTCACCATACTCCAACTTGTATTCAATTCCTCGTTTTTTATAAGGAAGCTTTCCAGGCTTCCGTAATAATGCTACCCCTCCTCCCATTTTTGCGGCCAAAGCTCCAGCCAAAACAAATCCTCTTGCTTCTATTCCTACAAATTTTTCAAAGGAGATGGGTTCGGAATTTTCATCTCTTAAACAATTCATCAACTGATCGAGGGCCAAAGCAAAGGCTTCACCATTCTGAAAAATTGTGGTCAGGTCCCTGAAAACAATTCCGGGCTTTGGATAATTCGGAATGGAACGTGTGACATTTTTCAAATATTGAACTGCCTCTTCTTGATTCATCTTTCTGAAATTATAAAAAATTGTTCCACGTGGAACTATCTACCCATATATATGAGCAGAACACTAATATCACTCGGCGATACTCCTGAAATTCGAGAAGCCTGGCCAATAGAGCCAGGTTTAATACGAGTCAACTTCTGTCGTGCTTCCGTAGAGATACTTTTCAAACGCTCGTAATCAAAATTCTCATCAAGTTTAATTCGCTCAAGTCTCTTTATCTTATCTGCCATTAGCTTTTCTCTGGCAATATAGCCTTCATACTTAATTGCAATCTCTACGGTCTCAACTACCTCTCCTGCTCTTTGACCACAATCCTTATGAATTTTCCGAAGACCCTCTATCTCTTCGATTAATTCATTCAGCCTAACCTGTGGACGTTTGGCTACTTCGATTAATTTCATTTTCTGCTTTAGCGGAGATGTACCTACGCGTTTCAAAAACCCATTAATCTCATCAGGAGCTATGCTGTAAGTTTTCAAGAAATCAATAAACCTAAGTACTAAAGCTCTTTTGCTTTCTAACAAATCAACCCTCTCCTTAGTAGCCAGACCTATTTTTGCACTTAGTAATGTAAGTCGTTCGTCAGCATTATCCTGTCGTAGGAGGATCCTGTATTCAGCCCTGGAGGTAAACATTCTATATGGTTCATCAACGCCCTTTGTAACCAGGTCGTCAATCAGCACACCTATATAGGCCTGATCCCTACCCAGCACAAATTCTTCATCCCCCTGTATCTTAAGGCTTGCGTTTATTCCTGCCATCAATCCCTGCGCCCCTGCCTCTTCATATCCAGTAGTGCCATTTATCTGACCCGCAAAATATAGATTCTTCAAAGGCTTTGTTTCCAGTGTGTGGTATAATTGTGTGGGTGGATAATAATCATACTCTATGGCGTATCCGGGCCTGAAGATTCTAACATTTTCAAGGCCTTCAATTTCCAACATGGCATTGTATTGAACCTCCCAGGGTAAAGAGGAAGAAAAACCATTAATATAATATTCTATTGTTTCTAAGCCTTCTGGTTCTAGAAACAATTGATGCGCCTCCTTTTCCGAAAAAGTCACAATCTTATCTTCAATACTCGGACAGTACCTTGGCCCAATGCTCTGAATGGTTCCGTCAAACATGGGGCTGTCTGTAAATCCTTTTTCCAGCTCCGAATGTACAGTCAGATTTGTATGCGCAATATAACAGCTCCGGTGAGCTGAGTAATCCATTTCATAATCCAGGTAAGAGAATTTTCTGAATTCCATATCCCCAGGCTGTTCTTGCAGTTTCTCAAAATCAATGCTTCTGCCATCAATTCTAGCAGGAGTTCCTGTTTTCATTCTACCCACTTCAAAACCATTCTCCGCCAATTGTTCACTTAAACCATAAGCCGGAGCTTCTCCCATTCTTCCTCCCTTTATCTGCACTTTACCAACATGCATCAGACCATTAATAAATGTGCCAGCAGTTAGAATAACCTTTCTGGAACAAAATTCAATACCCATCATGGTTTCCACCCCCTTTACCTCTCCCTCCTCGATCAGTAAACGAGTAACTTTATCCTGCCAGAATTCCAGCTTATCAATACCTTCAAGCACCTTTCTCCACTCAAGTGTAAAGATAGATCTGTCGCACTGTGCTCTTGGGCTCCACATGGCAGGACCTTTACTTCTATTTAGCATCCTGAACTGAATCATGGACCGGTCTGTAATGAGTCCTGAGTATCCGCCAATTGCGTCTATTTCTCTGATTATCTGCCCTTTAGCAATGCCCCCCATGGCAGGATTACACGACATCTGTGCATATTTTGTCATATCCATGGTGATCAGCAGTGTCCGGGCTCCCATAGAGGCGGCAGCGGCAGCGGCCTCACAACCTGCATGTCCTGCACCAACAACAATTACATCGTACTGAGATTTCATTTTAAACCATATTCAACCACAAATGTAATGCATCATTTTCCATTTGACGCATTATCCCCAGCTCTTCCTCATTTCCGTCGCCATAACCAAGCAAATGATTCACACCATGAACCATCACCCTCCTCAGCTCCTCGTCTTCTTCTGCACCATAAGTTCCGGCGTTTATTTCAACCTGTTCTATACTGATAAAAATATCGCCTGAGATCTGTAAGCCTTCCGAATAGTCGAAACTAATAACGTCTGTGTAGTAGTTGTGGTTTAAATACTTTTGATTAATAAGCTTGAGATGCTTATTAGTTGTGAAAATGAAAGACAATTTGCCGCACACCGCATCCTGCGAATCAATCCATTGTTTGATCCACTGTTTATGCAGAAGCTTTTGCCTTAAATTGAATTGTGATTTCTCTGTATGAAATGTGACAGGCACTAGATCTTGAACTTTAGCACTACAATCCTGCCATTTTCAAGGTATAAAATTTCATCTGAAAGCCGTTCCATCAGAAAGATTCCACGGCCGTTTATTTTCTCAAGATTTTCAGGAGCAGTAGGATCAGGTACGGTGGCGTAATCAAAGCCATTACCCTGATCTTCTATATGAACCATTAGTTCTTTCCGATCCATTAACATTTCAATCTTAACGTTCTTATTCGGATCAGAATTATTGCCGTGAATTATTGCATTGTTTGTTGCCTCCATAGTGGCCACAAGTACGTTCCCATAAACTTCATCACTCAAGTCGAATTCCATTGATAATTCATCAATGGCTTTTTCTACCAAACGCAGGCTTCCTAAATCAGCTGGGATATTCAAATCTTTTCTCATAACAATTCCAATGGACGCTTCTTATACGGTGCTAATTCGCCAAAGGTTCCAAAAAATCGTCATTTACTTATCCACTCTTCCGGGTTTAGAATTGTTCTCTCCTGCCAGACCTCAAAATGGACCGAAGCAACATTTTCTTTTTCGTCTGTAAAAGCTTCTCCCAGGCCTTCTTTTGTAAGCACTCTATCGCCTGTTTTAACCCTCACATTCACAAGATTTTGATATACTGATAGGAACTCCCCATGACGTATTAAAACCGTGTAATTCGCTCCTAAAATAGCAAAGACCTTGGTCACCTGGCCTTCAAAGACTGCGCGTACCTCTGTTCCCGGAGAGCTTGTAATATCTATTCCATTATTCTGCACACTCGAGCCTCTTAAGCCTGGAACTTCATTTTTTCCATATGCCCCTGTAACAATACCCTGCTCAACTGGCCAGGGTAACTTTCCCTTGTTTTTTCTGAAATCCTTTCCAAGCAATTCTTGTTCCGGGGTAAGAGCGGCATATATATTTGCTGAATTAGCCTTGCGAGCCTCTTCTTCTATAATCTCTCTGATCCGGCTTTCTAAAGCTTTAGTAATCCGTTCTTTCTCTGAAATTTCCTTTCTTAACTCCGATTCTTTCCTTTTCAGATCATTTACCATAGATCTCCTTCTGCTTCGTTGACCAAGGAGTTTTTCCTGCTCAACCTCCTTTTCCTCCAAAGCAAGGAGTTTTTCATTCCTAAACAGATTCAGCTGATCTTTCTGCAGATCAAGTTCCACAATTAACGAATCAATTTCATTCGCTTTCCGAACCCTGTATGCGCTGATATATTTTAAATATTTATACCTCTGATAAGACTGGGAAATCGTAGCCCCGGCAAGAATGTACATCAATTTCTCATACTCTGTATGGTTTCTGTAAGCAAAGTAGATCAATCTTGCGTACTCCTCCTTGTTTTTCTTATTGTCGCTGGTCAGTTGTCCAATATTAACTTCGGTCTCCTGGATGCTTCGATCCATGAGATTAAGCTCTGATTCCATTGTTGAAATCAATCCCGCTCTTGCGTTGATTCCATTTTGCAAAAGCCTCAATTGCTTTACAGAACTTGATCGTTTTGCCGAGGTCTTCTCCATCAAATCTCTGGTTAGTTTCAGATCATCATAGGCTTTTTGCTTCTGCTGCTGGAGATCTTCCTTGGATTGTCCGCTAACGAAGAAGGCAAACAAAAAATGCACCAATATGAAAGCTAGCGCTCTGTTCATCTCACCTCTGTAAATGTGTATTTTCGGGGATTTACTTCCATCTTTATCTTCAGATCTCTGTTAATAGTGCGCTCCCCACCACTGGCAACAATTTCGAATTCTGTAATCATGAAATTTGAATAAATTTTGAAAGAATCCTCCAGCCTTTCTCCCATTAAATATCGATCCGTTTTCTGGTGGTAAAATTCAAAAATATTCATGTTCAGATCAAGCCTGTCAAAAATAATTCTCTTTTTAATATAGTTTTCATCAAACTCAAATACGATGCTCTTTTGCTGATCATCTTTCCCAAACTGCAAATAATCACATAAATAGGCTTTACTGATCAGGTTTTGAAGATCAGTAAGGCTGACAGGGTACTGATAACCAAACCTTCTTTGAAGAGGTGCGCTGTATACAATTTTATTCATTCGGTCGATGACTTTGATAGAGTCTTGTTTAACAGAAGCTCTCAAAATCTCGTATCCGCTATTCACGGCTGAAAGATATATAATAGAATCTCTCTTTGAATACAATGTAATGCTAACCTCATACCGCTCCTTATCGTAGACCAGTATCGCTTCAGCTTTCTTAATCAAGATTGTATGAACCGAATCGCTGCCATTGCAATTTTGTATCAGACCCTCCATCCCGTGCAATTCTGGCGTTTCGGGCTTAAGCACCTCTTTCATAGCACCGCATTCATTGAGTAATAGCAGCGCAAATAGCAAAAGAATCCAATTAAATCTATTCATGTTCCCTGGCATTTACCAGATCAATTTTAACTTCCAGCTTCTCTTTATCTCCTCCCAGTATAATCGCTTTTAAATAATATGACACTGCAACCTGATAGCTTTCCAGTGCCATTTGAATATCTCCGGCGTGCTCGTTTACTTCCGGATCATTCTCTCCCCCTTTATCCAGAGCAGAGAGAATATACTTTTCAGCCTCCTCAAAAGATTCTAGCTTATAAAGGACCCAGGCGTAGGTATCAAGAAAAGTAGCATTATCCGCATTGTTCTTAACCACTTCTGAACTCCACGCTTTCGCCTTTTCAAGTTTTTCTCCCCTTTCGGCCAGGTAATAGCTGTAATTATTCAAAAGCATATAATTATCGGGCTCTTCCAAGATCAAAGATTCAAATAAGGAGTCTGATCTCTCATAATCATCAAGTCTGTAATAGGCTTCGGCAACAAGCATTCTGGCTTGTGAGGCATATTCTTCGGACGAATACAGATTGTAATCTATTCCTTTAAAATTCTCATTAAGCGCCTCGAATTCCTCGGCTTGGTAGAACCCAATACCCCTGAAAAAACGGATATCAACACTGTCCGGGTATAGCTCAAGCGCTTTTCCACTTATCAAAATAAGTTCCTCGTTCAGCGCTGCGGCATTAGCCAGCATGATGGTCTGCATATAGATGTTGTAGGTTCCCTTCTGAAGTTCCAAATACTTTTTTAAATGGAAGTATGCTGCGGAATAGTTCTGGCTTTGAATATAAAAATCTGCGGCTAGTAGGCGGATATCGCTTTCCTCCGGATGAGTTTCCGCGAAGACCTCAATAACGGTACTCAGTTCCGATGAATAATTTATAAGGTGATCTTCCTCTGAAAGATAATATGACAAGATTGCCATTTTTTTATTCACCTCTATCTGCTTGCTGCCAAAGGATTTAGCTAAATATTTATAGCTGTTCTTAAAATCCTTCTCCTGCCGGTAATAGTCTGTCAAATTTGTTAGTGCAAAAATATTCAGACTATCCACCTCCAGAATTTCAAGATAGTAGTAGGAGGCGGCGGTTTCATCCCCGTTTTTTAAACAAAGTTCTGCTGCCACGATTCGAAACTGTATGGCTTCAGGAAAAATCACCATAACCTTTTCGATCTCCTCCCTGGCCAGTTCGTATTCTTCCTCACTTTCATAGATAGAGGCTTTTAGTAAGGTGATTTTCTCCGAGAAACCATTTTCTTTTTCAATCTTTTCCAGCGTTCTAATGGCTTTTCTCGATTTTCCCATATTGAAATAGCTAAGGGCAAGTTCGAATTCCCATTCTATTTTTTCGGGATCATCCTTTATTTTCCCCTTTAGAATTTCTACCACTTCTTCATGCTCTTCCAGTGCACCAAGCGAATTCATATAGGCAATGGTATACCATTCGTTCCCTGGATCAAGCGCATATGCCATGGCAAGATT
>Ga0164315_10000799_pt1 | contig 22743 bp, 22 predicted proteins | sample GuaBasSedimGuay6_FD_113737 | JGI IMG/M metagenome (GOLD analysis project Ga0164315, IMG submission 113737) | Subseafloor sediment microbial communities from Guaymas Basin, Gulf of California, Mexico - Guay6, Core 4569-2, 0-3 cm | ecosystem: Environmental > Aquatic > Marine > Hydrothermal vents... | reverse complement strand
TTTGACGCCCCAGGGACGTTTTTCCGGATAAAAATCAACCTTAAACTTATCGGAATAGTCCTGCACCCGGTCGCGGCCGCTGGAACGCATGGTCAACATGTAATCGATCTTTTCCCCTTGGACACCGTCTTTGTCATGGATAAAACCGTCCGGGCCTGAAAGCGTGATGACTTTGGCTCCCATTTCCGTAATCTTTTTGACTACGCCCCAGGCGACATTGCCAAATCCTGAAACGGCTGCTATTTTGCCTTCGATGTGTTCTCCGCGAGTCTTCAACATTTCTTGGGCAAAATAGACGGCACCGTATCCCGTGGCCTCTGGTCGAATAGCGGAACCGCCCCAGTCAATTCCTTTTCCGGTCAACACACCTTCAAACACATTTTTAAGACGTTTGTAATGACCAAACAAGTAACCAATTTCCCGGGCTCCTACACCGATATCGCCGGCGGGCACATCGGTATTGGGACCAATATGTTTGTACAGGCCGACCATGAAACTCTGACAGAAATTTTCGATTTCAACATCGGATTTGCCACGGGGATTGAAATCGCTGCCGCCTTTCCCACCGCCAAGGGGCAGACCGGTCAAGGCATTTTTAAACACCTGATCAAACAACAGACTCAAGGAAGAAAAAAGCTCATCGACCGCTTGAAGATATTCTCTTTCCCAGGGATATTTTCCTTTTACCATTTGTGATATTTTTCGTACGTATGAGCTCGATTTTTCTTTGATGTTTAAAGCTGTATTATACATCTTTTACTCTCCTTTTTATTGCCTGTGCTAACAGTATTCTTCACAATGCCAGATGCCTCCATCTCGGATTGGCAACATACATGAGGTTTTGCTGCCACAGTTAATACACAGTCCCTTCATCCTCCCGGGAATCACCTCGATGCCGGGATTGGAAGGTTGAGACGATGGCTCCTCTGAATAGATCTCTTTGTTTTCACCCACCTGCAACGATGTCTCATTGTCAAAATTTTCACAAAACCAGATCGGTTTGCACATGATTTTGCAGTTTTGATAGTGAACGCATTCGGATTTATATATGTGGTTAGAGGAAAGGATGTTGCGGTGGTCCGCATGTGGAGGAAGTGGATGAGGGAGAGAAAAAAACCGGGGAAGAATGCCCCGGTGGGGAAAGCTACCCGGTATCGGTTGGCAGATTTGCCCGCCGTATTTTTTCCCGGAGGGTTTTGCGATCAATCTCCAGAATCCCGGCGGCTCGCGTTTTGTTTCCCTTCACGCTGTTTAGCACATTCGCAATATGTTCCGCTTCAACCTCAGCCAAGGGCCGGTTCAGACCTTTACGCCAGTTGAGGTTGAATCGCATTTGTTCAGGCAGGTCCGTAACATCGATAAAATCACCATCAACCAGCACCACTAGGCGCTGGACTAGGTTTTCAAGCTCCCGGACATTGCCCTGCCAACGATAATTTCTAAAAACCTGAAGAACCTTGTCTGAGAACCGGGGCGTCGGGCGTTTCATATCTTTGGAAAGTTTTTCCATAAACAGCTGAACCAGTAGCAGGATATCCTCACCGCGTTCGTGCAGAGGCGGCAGTGAAATTTCAACAACGTTGAGCCGAAAATAAAGATCTTCCCTGAAGAGCCCCTTTTTAACGAGACGTTTCAGATCGGTATTGGTTGCCGCAATGATTCGTGTGTCGACTTTTTGAACACGGCTGGACCCTACCATGAAAATTTCCTTGTTTTGAATAGCCCGCAGCAGTCTCCCTTGCATGCTCAGGCTGGCATCCCCGATTTCGTCTAGAAAGAGCGTCCCTCCGTCGGCAATCTGGAAAAAGCCGGCCCGGGAAGCTTGCGCTCCTGTGAAGGCCCCTTTAACGTGGCCGAAAAGCTCGCTTTCAAGAAGGCTATCTGGAATCGCTGTACAGTTGACGGTCACAAAAGGCCCTGAAGCAGTTTTACTGCTGTAATGGATGGCGCGTGCCACCAACTCTTTACCCGTGCCGCTCTCCCCCGAAATCAACACGTTGACTCTAGTGGCAGCGGCCTTTTCGATGAGCCGGTATACATGCTGCATGCCCGGAGAATTACCAATAATATTGTGGCTGCTTGGCAGTGGTTTTGCTTCAACGGCACGACGGTTTGCCAACTTCTCGAGCATCTTCGAGACAGCCGACAACAACTCTTCATCCGTAAAGGGTTTTACCAGATAATCTTCAGCACCGTCTTTGACCGCCTCTACCGCACCTGTAATGGACGGGTAGCCGGTGATGATCATAATTTCGGTTCCCTTTACATTTTCTTTCACATATTTAAGTAGCTCCAAGCCGCTTATTTTGGGCATTTTTATATCGGTGATGACCAGGTCCACCGAGTTCTGTTCCAGGAAGGCAATCGCCGGTTCCACGCCTGGTGCTGTGAAGACTCCATAACCGGCTGCTTCGAGATTTCTTTGAATTACTTCCAAGGTGGCCGGTGAATCATCAACTACCAGGATTTTAATTCTGTTATGCGCTATTTTTTTTCGATTCATGTTTTTCCTCTGGGGATAACCTTCTCAGTGGAAATTTGATCCGGAAGCAGGCACCATGTCCGATACTGCTCTCCACGTCAATACTGCCGCCATGGGACTTAACGATGCCGTGAACCACAGAAAGTCCTAGACCGGTTCCTTGTCTGATATCCTTGGTTGTAAAGAACGGCAGAAAAATCTGTTTTAATGTTTTCTGAGTCATACCGATACCAGTGTCCTGAACCACCAGGTAAGCATGATCTTCGTCAAATGAGGTTTCGATGCTCAACGCACCTTCTTCGGGCATGGCCTGAAGTGCATTGACGATCAGATTGGTGAATACCTGTTGCAACTGGGACAGATCGGCTTTTATGGCCGGCAAGTTCCGGTGAAGTTTTTTTGTCACCGTAATTCCATTCTTAGCACATCGTGACTCAAACAGATAAATACCGTCTTCAATCAGTCGGTTCAGGTTTACCAGGGTTTCCCGCGGTGGGGTCTGACGACTGAAAAACATCAGTTTTTTAATGATTTCCCTGGCATGCAAAGCAGCTTTAACAATGTTTTCCAGATCACTATAGACTTGTTCTGGAAGGTTAGTAACCTTTGATGACAGTTGGGAAAATCCAAGTATGTTTCCAAGGGGTTCATTCAGTTCATGAGCCACACCGGCAGTCAACTGCCCTATTTTTGCCAGTCGATCTGAATGCCGCAGCTGGTTTTCCATCTCGGCTTTATTATCGAGCGCTTCCTTTTTCTCGATGGCCAGAGCAAGATGATGCGCAATCGTTCTCAGAAGGGCGCATTCTTCATCGAGAAAGGGGGGGGTATCCACTTTGCGATCATTTTTTGGAGGCAAGTAAATTACCTCAATGTTTCCCCGAAAAATTCTCTGGACAGATAGGTTTTCAGTCAGAGTAGGATGATCTATTGCAGTTCTACGATCACCATAGGAATGCTGATCCAAGCGGATAATTGCCCTAGTGTTCGCCGGGTATTGAAACGCCGGCGGAATAATGGCGGCAATGGACTCCAGCATCCGGGGAAGGGGTCTATTTTGCCCAACAATCTTTGCCATGCTGTAGAGGCAGGTGAGTTCCTTATTTCTTTCGATTAGCTGATTTCGCTCATTCAAGAGCTGTTGTTCTTGTTTAACACGCTCTGACACGTCCTGACCGATTGCCAACAATCCAATGACGTTTTCAGATGCTTCATCCTTAAGTTGCTTGTAGTGCCATTCGACATAAAGTTCTCCGCCGGAACGGGTAATTATTCTGGTGATGATATTTTTTTTTGCCGGCTTGCCTTTAAGAATGAAACGTCGAAAATATCGCTTTGCCGAATCCTTCTCCTGCTCAGCGAGAAGCAGATCAAACCAATTTTTTTGGGTGAGCTCTGAATAAGAATATCCTGTGGTTGATTCTAAATATTCATTAAAACTGATAATCTTTCCATCCTGATCCAAGATGAGGATAATCCCTTTGGTAAGCTGGATGACAGGCTGGTATAAATCAGCAATCCTTTGTGACATGTTAGATTTAACCATATACTTGATTTATGGAATATTTGTAATCTCGTCAAGATATGATTTTAACCAATCGTTTACCTGGTGGACGGACCAGATGCGCAAGGGCAACCTGGTTGTGCGGCGTAACCTTCCTGATGATGCGCCCCTGGAGGCGGAAAACCTTTATCTGCGGGAAGAAGCCAATCTTAAATATCGTCACGAAGGCATCATCGGAAAAAGCCGGGAGATCAAAAAGGTACAATCCAATAAGACATCTTCTATTACGTTGCCCTAAGCGTCTAATAATCGCCGCTGCAACAGCGACTGCATGTCACGACGGCCATCGACAATCAGCAGAACATAGACGTTCTTTTTCATGATCCGGTAAATGATACGGTAAGGTTTGAAAAAAATCTCGCGATATTCGCGAATTCCAAGCATTAGCAGTTCCTTGGGGTAAGCACCCCGCTCCGGGAATTCGGACAGTTTGGAGAAAGATTTTTCGATCTGATCCAAAACGTAGTCTGCTTTTCGAGGCGCATCATGCAGAGCGATGTAATCATAAAGCTCTTCGAGATCACGTACTGCATCATTGGTAAATAAAACCCTGAACGGTATCACCGAACCTCCCGCCGTTCGCGAAGACGCTTAATCACTTTCTCGACGGGTAAGAATTTGCCTTCCTCAACCTGACGCATCCCGATTGCCAAGATCTTCAAGAGAGCTATTGTTTGCTGGGTTTTCTCGTAACTTTCGATATCTTGTATGACCACCTTGGCTTTGCCATTCTGGGTAATAACCATTGGCTCTTGCTGTTCAGCAAGGTTTCTTATGATTTCAGCAGCATGGGCCTTCAGGTAGCTGATGGGCTTAATCCGGCTTGACAGTTTCATAAAAAATGCCTCCATTTCTAAAATATGACTTAATATAGTCCATAAACAGGTCATTTGTCAAGACCGTGAGGGCGACTCGAAACCGTGCTCGATGATTAGCGTTTTCATGTGTAAAGATGACAACTCACCGTATGCCCTGCCGTATCGATTTCCCTTGGGGCCTCTTTGCGGCAGACAGCCATAGCCTCCGGGCATCTGGGATGGAAACGACATCCTTTCGGGGGCGCAGATGGAGAGGGCGTACTCCCCTCAAGCGCCGACCATTGCGCCCTGTGGGATCCAGGGCGCGGAACCGCAGAAATCAACGCCTTTGTGTAGGGATGCTTTGCGTGAAAAATGATGTCACCCGTCTCTCCGAACTCTACAATTCGTCCCAGATACATCACCGCAATCCGGTTGGCAATATGACTGACAACACTCAAGTCATGTGAGATAAACAGATAGGAAAGATGATATTTCTCTCTTAGATCCAGGAGCAGATTGATTATTTGGGCCTGGATGGAAACATCGAGGGCACTGACAGGCTCATCGCAAACAATAAAATCAGGTTTAAGGGATATTGCCCTGGCAATGTTGATACGCTGCCGCTGACCGCCTGAGAATTCATGGGGGTAACGGTATAATACATCGGCATCGAGGCCCACATCTTTCAAAATACCCCTGGCTGCTTCCTCACGATCCCCATCTATCAATTTAAATTCGGATATCCCTTCCGTGATGATATCCAAAACATTCATGCGCGGATTCAAAGACGAGAGGGGATCCTGAAATATGATCTGAATTTTGCGACGCAACTCTCTCAGTTCTTTTCGTGAAAGACCGGCAAGCTCCCTTCCTTCAAACTTTATATGACCATCATGAATCTTTTCCAGTCCCACCAGTGTTCTGCCAAGCGTTGTCTTGCCGCATCCGGATTCGCCCACAAGACCTATTGTTTCCCCCTTCTGCAGCGCAAAAGAGACGCCGTCCACCGCCCTGACATAACCAATGGTTCGGGACAAAATCCCTCTGCGAACAGGAAACCAGGTCTTGAGATTATTGACCTCAATAAGACCCGTAGAGACGCGATTAATCGCGTCTCTACCATTAATCGCGTCTCTACCATTAATCACGTCTCCACCATTAATCGCGTCTCCACCATTAATCGCGTCTTTACAATCCCGGGAACCACCCTGTGACCGATTGTCACGATCTTTATAATATTTATCCTTTTCCCATTTTTCCGGATTGGCTTTAATATATTCTGTTATTTCGTTAAATGATTTTTCGTTTCGGATAATGTGATCATGGAATCGTGATTGCCAGGCAAATCCTGCGTTTATTTTTCGTGATTCAAATGTGACACGCCCTTTATACCAACGTATTACCCGGGATAAATTGTCATGCAACATTGGATTTTTATTTTCCGTTATTCCACCCGTAGAGACGCGATTAATCGCGTCTCTACCATTATCATCCGATTTGCAAATAATAATGATAATATGCATATGATTTGGCATCACAACATGACGACCTAAATCAATATAGGGGAAATGGTTCGGTATTTCATTACAAAATCTTTCTGCCATTTGACCTGTTTGTGATAATTGTATTTTTCCGTCGATCACATCACCAAAATAAGAAGCCCTGTTTTTCGTACAAATGGTTACAAAATACGCGCCATTTTGGCCGTAATCCCATGATTGCAGGCGTGCTGATGGTATGCGATACTGGTTTTTAAATTTTTCCATGATTAAAATTCATTCCATCTGCCGGCAACAAAACATGCCGCCCTGTGGTTGTCTGATACCGGAATCAATTCCGGCATCTCCGTTCTGCATTTTTCAAATGCAAAGGGGCATCGATCACGAAACCGGCATCCGGATGGATAATTCTCCGGAGATGGAACACTGCCGGGTATCACGGCCAGTCGATTTCCCTTACCATCGGATAAGGTGGGAATCGATTTTAAAAGGCTGTACGTATACGGGTGTGACGGCGCCGAAAATATGTCCTCCATGGTCCCCTCTTCAACTATTTTGGATGCATACATCACCAGAACACGATCACACATTTCCCAAACGACGCCCATGTCGTGCGTAATCAAAAGAATGGATGTTCGCTCCTCCTTCATCTCACGAATCAGCTGAAATACCTGCGCCTGTATGGTCACATCCAGGGCTGTTGTGGGTTCATCGGCAATAACCAACTCCGGGCTCATCATCAAGGCCATGGCGATCATGATGCGTTGTTGCATTCCTCCTGACAACTGGTATGGATAGGCGTGCATCTTTTCCGCTGCATCGGGTATTTTTACCTTTCCAAGCCATTCAAGAGACATCTGCCAGGCCCTTGATTTTGACATATGCTGATGTATCTGAATCGTCTCCACCATTTGCTGACCGATTCTTTGCAAAGGGGACAGGGCCGATAGCGGTTCCTGGAATATCATGCTGATCTCTTTGCCGCGTACCTTGCGTACCATCTCGATCCCGGTTTTTAAGAGATCGTTCCCCTTAAACAAAACCCGGCCGTTCTCAATGCTTCCCGGTGGAGAGGGAATCAGGCGTAGCAGGCTTAACGCGCTCACTGATTTCCCACATCCGGATTCGCCCACGAGGCCGACAACTTCCCCGCGATGGATGTCAAAGGACACATCGTCGACTGCGGTAAAAAAAGCGTCATCGGTTTTGAACGACACCGTCAGATTCGATACGCTAAGAAGTGTCTGCGGCATTATATCAGTCTCGTATATCGTTTGGGGTCATAAGCATTCCGGATGCCTTCACCCACAAATACACCCAGGAGCATGACAATAAACAAAGCAAGGGATGGATAGAGAATCAACCACCATGCCCATCGATACTGCTGGGCTTGATAAAGCAATTCCCCCCAACTTGGCGTCGGCGACGGTAGACCGAAACCGAGATAGTCCAGTGCGGCCAGTGAGCCGATGGCGCCCACCAGTGAAAAGGGGAAAAAGGTAATCACCGGAACCATGCCGTTGGGTAAAATATGCTTGAATATAATCTTAAAGGATGAGCCCCCCATGCACTTTGCCGCCTCCACAAAGGGAAGTTTCCGCAGGCGTAAAAATTCTGCCCGAACATAGTAGGATATCCCGATCCAGTTAAAAAGCCCGTAGCAGAACAACAGCAGGGAGAAACTCCTGCCGTAAATGGACCCCATGAGTATCATGATGTATAAAAACGGCAACGCACTCCAAATTTCAATAAACCGTTGACCTGTTATGTCCAGAAGACCGCCATAATAGCCTTGAATCGCTCCGGCGGCAATGCCCAGGACCATGGACCCGACAACGAGCAACAATCCAAAAGACATGGAGGTTCTCAGTCCGTAAAGAATGCGTGCCAGAACATCTCGTCCAGCCCCATCAATGCCCATGATGTGCCCCTTGACTGGTGGAAAAGGAAATCTGACATCTTCTTTAAGAAAGTCAACGCGGTACTTTCGGTTGCTCATGGAGATTGTAAGGTTGTCCACGGGGCCGAAATATCGATTTCGGACGTTTTCCTTGATGACCGCTTGCTGAGCATCTAAAAGCGAGTCCCAACTATTTTCTGCCCCCGGTTTCGAGACCTCCTCGACCATGGCCAGGTTTCGATTGAACGTAAGCTCGAATGCATGTCCCCCGCCATCAGCACCCGGAGTCACCCCTTCTCTGAAGGTAATTCTAACTGTTTTCGGCCGGCGCTTTTTTCCCCTGTGAGTCGACAGGGATGCCTTAATGTTTTCGCCTTCGGGTCCCGTGGTCACCATGGAGAGAGATGGGGCTTCCTTGCCTGAAAACCTGAGCTCGATGGCAGCCCTGATTTCCGGTGGGATCTTGAAAAAGTCTGTAATACGCCTGTTTTGGATGTCCTTGTCTGTCAAACCCAGAAATGCCCCGAGTCTGAATGATTTTACAATGGAAAAATCATTTCGGATATTGGCCGTCCCCACCATGGGAAGCGGCTTAAATGCGGCAGTGACATGATCGGACACCTCGACAAGCGCAGGATCCAGGCTTTGAAACGGGCCATATGGGATTGGCGGGAAAACCATGTAATTTTCACTGTTCAGAAATTCAGAACTTGTATTAACCTGGTGGTAATCAGGCCGCGTATGTTTGCCATTTCCCAAAAACGTATCCTCCGGATAAAACTTGACCACAGGGAAATAAGACTTGCCATGAAACTTTACATAGAGCGGAACATTGTTGCAGATAATTTCAGAGCAGAGGCTGAACATATACAGAAGTGCAAGAATCCATAGTGAAATATAGGCACGCTTCATCTCCTTAAAGCGTGATATACGTCTGCGGGTCATAGGATTTTTAACAAAACGCGACATCATCGGGGGTTTCAATTCTCTTGAAAGTTAATTCTCGGATCGATGAGAACATAACAAAAATCTGATAGGATATTGCCTATGAGCCCCAAGATTGCAGTGATGGAAAGGATCCCCATGAAAACCGGATAATCTCTCCCCACAATGGCTTCCAGGCTCAATCGGCCCATTCCGGGAATTTCAAAGACCTGCTCAATGATGACGGAGCCGGCAAACATTACTGTGAGGATGGATCCAAAACCGGTTGCGATGGGAACCAGGGAATTCCTCAGGGCATGTCCCCAAATGGCACGTGAAAAACTGCCGCCCTTGGCCAGTACCGTACGGATATAATCTTTTCCGATCTGTTCTATGAGCGAATTTTTCATAAGAAGTGTCAGCACGGCAAAATTGCCGATCACATAGCATAGGATCGGCAGAAACATGTGCTGGAAAATATCCTTTATTTTACCCCAGTAAGTGAGCTGGTGGAACAGGTCTGAGTGAAATCCTGAAATCGGGAATATATCCCATAACCCTTCAACAGTACCGGCAAAAAGCATTTTGAGCACCATGCCGAAGGCAAAGGGAGGGATGGCATATCCCACAAAAACGACAATGCTCGAAACAATGTCAAAAGATCGGTCGTGGTGTAAGGCCTTAAAAATACCCAAAGGGATACAGACCAGATAGGATAGAATAAAACCGGTAATCCCGAAAACCAGCGACACCTTAAATCGTTCCTGAATCAACTGCCAGGATGTTTTGTTTGGGAATCGATAGGATTCCATCTTCATACCCATACGATCCGTGACCAACCACTTCCAGTACCTTTTATAAAACGGTTGATCGAACCCGAAATGTGCTTCAATGGCCTTGCGCTGGTCCGCTGAAATACTTGTGGCAGCCCCGGCACCCCCGCCGGATTCCGATGCACCAACACCGCCACGCATCTGCATGATGGCCTGCTCCACAGGACCCCCGGGAACAAACTGAATGACACCGAAGCAGAGTAGCGTAATACCTATGAAGGTGGGAATCACGAGTAGAAACCGCCGGATGAAATAGTCGATTCTTTCCATGTGCTGCTTATAGCACTAGGCGGCCAAGGTTTTCAATAGGCTGTTAGGCTGTAGACTGTTAGGCTGTTAGGTGTTGTCCGTGGACAGTTATCATGTTCAAGAACGAATGAACATCGAACGTTGAATACGGAACCTGAAGAAACAGGTGTCTGTATTGAAACGCAACAGCACGCGTATTCCTCATGGCGAATAGCCTTGTCTTCGATCTTGTGACTTGTCGAAAATCCCGGTTTATCGGGTTTGCGATTTTTAATTATTCTTTTTCATTCGATGTTCGATGTTGGACGTTTCCCGCCATGGCGGGATTGGACGTTCATTTTTAAAATATCATCATACAAAATCTTGCTTTTTCCCCTTAAAATCGAATAAACTCTTCACACATTTTTATGATACAAACCCGAAAGGAAACCATGACCACACCACATCCCAAAACGCATTTTCAGACCGACGAAAACGTGCCGGCCTATGAACTGAAAAACCGTATCGCGGCATTGCAGGAGCGCCTGTCCCGCAGCAAAATAGATGCTGCGCTGATTCTTCAAAGCAGTGACCTTTACTATTTTTCCGGCACTACCCAGCAAGGACACCTTTACGTGCCTGCCAACTCCCGGCCAATTCTCATGGTGCGAAAAAGTATCCATCGCGCAACAGCGGAATCGAATCTGGATACGATCCTTCCCATATCCGGTCTTTCCCAACTTCGAACCCTCTTGAAAGACAATGGCTGCAAGGCACCCCAAACCCTGGGAATGGAGCTGGATGTTCTTCCCGTCAACCTGTATCACAAATACAGGGATCTTTTTAACGAATCCCGAATTATCGATGTGTCCCACGATATTCGGATGGTCAGGTCTGTCAAATCATTGTTTGAGATAGATCGGATAACCCTGGCGGCAACGTTCTCAGATCAGATGGCATCCTTTGTAAAAGAAGAGTTGCGAGAAGGAATCACTGAAGTCGAGCTCGCAGGCAAGCTAGAAGCCAGAGCCAGGAAACTTGGACACCAGGGAATGGTACGCATGCGATTGTGGGGAAGTGAAATGTTTTACGGACACCTCATGTCCGGTGCATCAGCAGCCGTCCCCAGCGCCCTCGCATCGCCCACCGGCGGTGCGGCCATGAGCCCCGCGTTTTCACAAGGACCCGGTTTTAAAAAAATCCAGCGCCATGAACCCATTCTATTCGACTATGTCTTTGCCTACAAGGGATACCTGGCAGACCATACGCGGATCTTTTCAATCGGCAGCCTTCCCGATGATCTTCTCAATGCGCATCAGTCCATGCTGGATCTCCAATCCATGTTGAAAAAAAAGATGCTGCCGGGCGTTCCTGCCGGAGATGTCTATGATATGGCCATGGCGTTCGTCGATGAAACCGGTTATGGCGGTTCTTTTATGGGCGCTGAACAGGAGCGCATCCGTTTCATCGGGCATGGTGTGGGGTTGGAGCTGGACGAATATCCATTTTTAGCCAAGGGGCAACAGCTCCGCCTACAAGCAGACATGGTCATCGCCCTGGAACCCAAACTCGTTTTTCCCGGGAGAGGGGTTGTGGGAGTGGAAAATACTCATGTTGTCACACCTGGCGGATTACAGCAGTTGACCACATATCCAGAAGAGATAGAAATTATTAAGTAGATACCCGGGTCCAAAGGGCCCGGCACTGATTCAACCCTATAAGAGTTATTATTATGCACATTCAGCGTGTGATAAATTCTAAATCCGAATATCGAAATACGAAACAAATCCAAATATCAAATGATGGAATAAAAGCCCGGATCCGATTAACGGTTCCGGTCTTTTTTATTACCTGCCACAAACCCTCCTAATGTCAGTTGTCATTTTGACTTCATCGATTCGGTTTTATGTATTGCGTATCTCCCTATCACTCTGGACGGTCTCATTTTACCCACCTCTTTTCCGGGCATAAATACTGCTTTAAGATAAAGCGGTTCTGCCTGGTCCCAACCTGAGAGTGAGAATTGTCCGGTTAAGATTCCCACGCGCCAGCCGTTAAAATCAAGGTATCGGGTGGCTTTCTTATAACCATAGATGCTGGTTCTATTTGTAGAGACTTTAACCTGTAGTTTCGCTGAGGGTGAAATGCGATCCAGAAGAAAAACAAAGACTGCATATTCCATATTTTCTTCGGTTTCTTCAGCAAATATTTCGTTTAAAGATGGGGAGATAGCTTTCTTTCCGGCAAATTCAGAAAGCTCCATATAGGAATCAGGAAAGAGGTTTGCACTTTTCGGCAGAGAAGCAGCCTCTACGATAAACATTACCGGTTCAGGCTTAGTTGAGTATAAAGGTTCTACCCTGGCTTCTTTTATGACTATCTCATTTTTTTTTACAGATCTGAATCGACTTAGAAATAGGGCTGATGCTCTGCGACCCAGCGGCCCTTCAAAATTGATCTTTCCTGCAATGGTTTTTTCTGACGGGCTGCTCTTTTCTGTTTGGTAGATATAGAGCTCAGTCCCTGAAAATTTTAATTCCTTTCCGATTAAAAAAGAACCTGCATCGATATTTTTTTCAAATCTGACCTTTTCAGATCTGTATTTATCGGCCATGACAATTTTATTATGTATGGCAATAGTAACTAAAGCTGCATCTTCCGGCATTTTATCCAGGGAAACAGCAATTGGATCGGGAAGATTGATTTGACCCATTTGATTCATTTTCTGCTTAAATTTTTCTAATTGTTCCTGCATACCTGCACAGCCGAAGGTAAGGAAAATCATAACTGCCGGTATGATGCAGCGATATTTTAATAAAGAAGAAAACATGTCTGTCCTCCAAAGAAAAAGGTAACGAGCTTTGCAAAACGGTACGTTTCTATTCCTAAAAATTAGGGGGTCGTTAATTCGTTGGGCCACATTTTGGTCTTCAATGTGTTCCGCAAACGTTTTTGTTCAGGTGGTAATGACAACACTTTCAGTACATCGGGGTTGTCACTCTTTTTGACAGGCCCCGACTGTACTTTTTTAACTTGATCACGGGTCGGTTTTGCAATGGCTTTTGGTTTTTGATCCTTTTTATATTGGTCTATAGCCTGATGCGTTCTTCTTCCCATAAACCCGTCAGCAGGACCGGGGTTATAGCCCGCATTTATCAAAGCAAGCTGGGTCTTTTTTATCAGAGGATCCGAAACAGGTTTTGCGAAACGTGTGTTAAAAACACCTGCCAGAACAGGTTTTCCCAGCTCAAGCTTATTGTTTTGTTTCCTTCCGGCCTTAAATATCGCTTTTATATAAAGCTTTTCACCGGTAAGGGAAATTCTGCATCGGGAGATGTCAACATGCCAGCCGGAATGGTCAATGTGCATCTCATTATATCCGGTTTTGGCAATTCCGTCCGGTTCCCGAAAGGTAAGTTTTTTACCCTTCATGCCATCCGGTGTTCTACTGAGTCTAAGTTCGGTTTTATCATCAGGGCTCAGGCGATCGAGATAAAAGGCGAAAACATAATAATCCCGGATTCCCTTGGGCACCTGCCCGGGCTTTCCCGAAGGAACGCAGTTATTAAGTATAAAACCCAATGTTAATGCATTATTTGAAAATAAATCGAAATCTTTTTCCGACACCTTTTCCGCAGGCACAATAAAAAGATTCAACTCCGGTCTGAACGGATATATCGGTCTTATCTCCGCCTTGTTGATCATTATATTTTTCGAGGTTAATTTATATTCGGTTTCCAGGGCTACGATGGTTCTCCTTTCAGCCGCGTCAAGAAAATGAAGATGCCCTTTGAGTCTTGCAAAACCGTTGTTTTTATCCGGAGTCAGGTACTCATCCACAATGGTTTGCAAGAGTTTGAAACCGGTATACCTGAATTGGGGTTCCCGCAGTTTTTTGGTTATTTCACCGGAAAAAACGACTTCAGGCCAGTCTCCCTCGGGCTGGGGCCGGCCGCTCATTTCAAGGACAATGGCGGATATCACCATTACCAGCTCAGGAGGTGCTTTATCGGTATCCATACGGATAAGCTTGCCCGGGGGATTTTCCGCCCCAACAGAAGTGCCTATTCCAGGAAGCGTAAAAAACGGCAGAAGCAAAATTATTATATATACGGTCATTCTTTGTGATTTCATTGTGTGAACCTCATTTTAATTTTAGTTATCACAGAGGTGTATATCCCGGGCCGTAACCGGTGATGTTTTCTGTGGTACGGTGTGCAGCATAGTTGCCGGCATTTTTAACAGCAAATTCCGTTATTTTTTTACCCGTATCACCGACAACCGAACCGATGGCCTCCTCATATGGATCTCCCAAATACTTTCCTATATTAGTAACGACAACAGCATTGACGGTTGCCTGTTTCGTACCTTCATATATAGCCTCGCCTTGTGAAGCGCCTTCATCAATATTTTGTCCATACGCATCCGCGCCGGCACGCAAAGCCTGAACACCTATTGTCGCCCCCCACACAGCTGTAGCGGATTTAACTCCCGCACCGGCTAAAGCCCCGGCAGGCGTCACGGTAAGAGCCCATCCTGCAACGGTTCCGGCCGCTGCGGTAACTTCTAAGGCTGTGATTATAGCGTCCAAAGCAGGATTTAATGAGCCTCCTGTGTGGATGTATTCTCTTCCCGGCCGGATTATTGTGCCCGAATCAAGCATAACAGTAACCTCATGGGTACCGTCAGGATGAACAGTTGTGAGTACCCATGTATCGTTTGAGTATATAGCCCATGTAGATACGGAACCGTCTTCGTTTATTTCCGGGTCTGTTATTTTATCAAGCGTGGCGCTCTTCGTACCCGGCAGTGTTCCCTGGGTTCCAATTAGCTCCTGGTCGGGGTCCGGCTGCTCGGTCGTTTTACTTTCATCGGCGCTGCCGTGAGGGTCTATATCGTCAACCAGTATTGCAACTTCTGTTTTTTCGTCCCCCTGGTCTTCAGCAGACGTACTTTCATCCGTGTCTTTCTCATCAGAGGTGGTTCCCGTGGCAGAGTCTTCACTATCATCCTCAACTCCCCCTTCTTCGGTTGTCTCTTCTTCAGCAGTCTCTCCTTCTTCGGCAGACTCTCCTTCTTCTTCAGCAGTCCCTTCTTCTGCGACAGCCTCTCCTTCTTCGGCAGTCCCTTCTTCTTCGGCGGTCTCTCCTTCTTCGGCAGTCTCTTCTTCTGCGACAGCCTCTCCTTCTTCGACAGTCCCTTCTTCTTCGGCAGTCTCTCCTTCCTCGGCAGCCTCTCCTTCTTCGGCAGTCTCTCCTTCCTCGGCAACCTCTCCGTCTTCAGCAATCCCTTCTTCTTCAGCGTCCGCCCCTTCTTCAGCGGTCTCTCCTTCTTCGGCAGTCCCTTCTTCTTCAGCAGCCTCTTCCAGGAGATTAACTTCCTCAACCAGTTCCGCAACCTCTTCCTCCTTACCTGGATCGGTCTCAGAAGAAGTTGTGATTTCAGAATCGGCACTTTCCTGGGTAGCAGGGGTAAATCCCGAGGGAGGATCTGTTGCATCAGAGCTCGTGCTTTCTAATTCGATCATACCGTCGCCTCCGCCTCCGCCTGAGTCTTTGCCTGAGTCTCTGCCTCCGCCATCACCCCCACTATGGGCAAATAAAGATTGGACAGGACATACTGCGATGATGAGAGATAGCACAATAATAACCATTGATTGTTTCATGAGACGCCTCTTTGCCTGGATAAAATATCTATAACCTGAACTGAGCGATTCAGTCTGAAGAGATATTGCTTCTGATGAGAGTAGGTATAGGAATAACGCAATTTTATGTCAAGGAGATATTACCCCAAAAGGGGTTCCCATCTCTTTTCGATGAGTTAAAAAAAACGAAAAAACCGACCCGTTCCAAAATGAAATCTCAATTGGAATGGATCGGCTTAAAACTCATTATAGATATAAACAGGTTCTAACGCTTGGAGAACTGATAGCGAGCTCTGGCACCTTTTTGTCCGTATTTCTTGCGCTCCTTGACCCTGGCATCACGTGTGATAAACCCGGCCTTTTTCAGTACCTGCCTCAGGTCCGGTTCCACCTGGAGCAATGCTTTGGTGATTCCATGGCGGATAGCACCTGCCTGGCCGGTAATGCCACCACCCAGCACACGCACCCTTATATCGTAGGTCTCCTGCGTATTGGTAAGTGACAGGGGCTGCAGCATGATAATCTTGGCCGTACCCACCTTGAAATAATCATCAAGAGGCCGGTCATTAACCGTAATCTTACCGGTTCCCGGTACCAGCCATGTCCGGGCGATAGAGGTTTTACGTTTGCCGGTTGCATAATATACATTTTGTTCTGCCATAGGTTTCCTCAACTCTTGTATATTCGTTATTTAATTGATTTGTTTAATCGATTCATTGCCTGCCGACCCTTGCAGAGACGCACATCACTGGAATGCCAGTGGTTCAGGTTGCTGGGCCTCATGAGGGTGTGCACCGCCGGCATACACTTTTAATTTCTTGATCATCGCCCTACCCAGTCTGTTTTTAGGTAACATTCCTTTCACTGCAAACCGGATCAGATCTTCAGGCCGATCATCCCGCAATTTCTTTGCGGTAATGGTTGTGAGACCACCGATATACCCACTGTGCCTGTAATAGTTTTTCTGATCCCATTTTCTGCCGGTAAGCACGATTTTCTCAGCATTGATGACCACAACCGAATCCCCCGTATCCACATGGGGTGTAAACAACGGGTTGTGTTTCCCTCTCAAGCGCGCTGCGATGGAGGACGCCAATCGGCCAAGAACCTGCCCCTCTGCATCGACAACCCACCACTTATCGTTGTTGTCCTCTTTTTTTGCACTATACGTATACTTTTTCACATCAATTCTCCCTGCGACATCGCCTTTCAACGATGGTTAACGCTTTCACGAAATCTTTAAAAATGAATCAGGATATTTAAGTCATATCTTTCAGGATGTCAAGAAATAATTTTAATAAATCAGGGTTCGAGGGTTCGAGAGAAAACATTGTCATTTGCTACGCGTCATTAATTGTCATTCACTTCGTGTCATTTGTCGTAGCTATCAGCGGAAAGCAGCAATAAATGACGCGTGCAACGCAAATGTCGTCCGAAGGACAAATATCGCACGAAGTGCAAATGACGCCCGAAAGGGCAAATATCACCCTCGAACCCTTGGACCCTCGAAACCTCGAACCCTCGGATTTATTTGACACCCCACTATTTTTCCCCTAATATCCATCCCATCATGCATCCCGATATCAATCACTTCTCCGTGATGACTCTCAACCTTCGTTTCGGCCTGGCAGACGATGGACCCAATGCCTGGAAATATCGCAAAAAACTGATACCGGGGTTGTTTCGGGCATATCCGGTGGATTTTATCGGATGCCAGGAGGTCAATGACTTTCAAGCCGACGATCTTGCATCTATTCTCAGCGATTATGAACTGATCGGCCGCCGACAACCCGCACCCTCTTTCTGGCAGAACAATATCATCTTTTTCCGAAAAGACTGGGATGTACAAAACATAGAACATTTCTACCTGAGCGAAACGCCCGACATACCGAGCCGTTTACACAATAGTCAGTGGCCCAGGCAGTGCACTATTGGCACATTCCAGAGGACGTCACGCAAGCTGACCTGTATCAACACCCATTTCGATTTTTCTTCTTCCGTTCAGGCATTCAGTGCCAGACTCATCATGAAACGTCTCATACAGCGCCCCGACCCTGTCCCTGCCGTTCTCATGGGTGATTTCAACGCTCCCTTTGATTCGCCGCATTACCGGATCTTTGTAAATGAATTTGCTGCCGGGAAAGGTCAGGATGTCTTCTTTCACAATACCTTTGATGACACACCGTGTGGTACCCATCATGGATTTTCCGGAAAACCCGGCAAGGATTGTATCGACTGGATCCTTCATACAGATGGTATCACACCTGAAGACGCCGCAGTCGTCAGGGATCACGTGGGGGGGGCCTATTACTCCGACCACTTCCCGGTTGTTGCCTCATTTTCGTTCACATAGGGCACTCTCAGCTACCGGACCGCAGTTTATTTCTCCATTCAATACACCCCCTGGTTCCAGTTCCATATCTTGGCACTCGATAATACCGGAACAGACACCGGTCGAGAGGAGAACCAATTTACCGGATACCGTAAGCCGTCCCCTGAAAATACCCCCGATGGTGATAAAAGAAGCCCGCGTTTCTGCCTCGACCACACCTTCCTCTGTAATAACGATATGATCGCCCACAAGGGTACCCTTGACCGTACCATTGATGAATAACTGCCCCTTGACCGATACCAAACCTTCAATGGTCAGTCCTTTTTCGACGATGGATAGTTTCTTTTGTGGATGCTGCAATACATATCTCCCTTTATGAACACGCATGAATGGGTTCCAGAGTAAAATCTCTCTCGAATATTAATTCACCCGTATCGTTGAAGATAAAGATAGTCGCCCGCTCAAACACCCCGGGGTTTTCGTGCGCAACCTTGAATTTAATTGTCCTGTAATTGTAAATTCGGAATCGCTGTCCCCTTGATTGAGCAGGTCTTCCATCCATCAGCATTGCACGGGGAACCACCAGCCATCGGTCTTGCTCGGCATACGCATCTTTCAGTAACACAAACGCATGCCCGGATACGGGCTGTTTTCTAGCTCCCATGTTGATAACCTTGAACTCGATATTCAACGTTGTATCGTCAGGGCTGGCACAGATGAAAAGGTTATCCGCGGTAACCTTTTCGATAACAACATCCATGTCGGCGCCGCTGGACACCGGAGACGCTCCAGACACCTTGATGGTCCCTGCCGGTACTTTTTCCGGAGGTGCTTGGGGGGTATCGCCGGAACCGGTCACTGTTTTAATCGGTGCTTTCTCTCCTTCTTTCAACGTCGGGAGTTCACTTTGTTTTTCCGTTGGAGGGCCGGAAACAACTACTTTCAGTTTTGACTCCGCAATAGCCAGTCTAGCCAGGGCGCTATCTTTTTTATGGCGGATTAATTCAATGGCTCGGGTCTGCCTGGAAACACTCTCCTGGGATGCCGTCAGCGTCCCCTTGGCATCCAGCCATGCCACCAGAAGCCATCCAATGGCACCTGCCATGACGAAGATCAAACCTGCCACAATCATCACCAATCCTCTGAAATGAACAAACGGCCTTAGGCTGCCGTTTTTCCCAATTCTCAACAGGTGCCAACGGGTTTCCTTGTATGAATAATGTTCAGGTTTAAATTTTTTCATATAAACTTGAAACCTTTAGCCATAAGCATTTAGCATTAAGCTCTAAGCCGCTTTCAGCTTAATGCTTAACGCTCAAAGCTATCTAAAAAAGCGTCTGTTGTCGATCGATTTTGAGTCCCAGATGCCGGAAGGCAGCCTCGGAAGCCTTGCGACCCGATGAGGTCCTGATGAGCAGCCCTGTTTTAAGAAGAAACGGCTCAACCACATCCACCAGGGTATCACTCTCCTCCTGCAGGGTTGCGGCAATGGCCTCGATACCGACAGGCCCTCCGTGGTAAAAATCGATGATCGTCTTCAAATACTTCCGGTCCAACTTTGTCAGTCCTTTGGCATCAACCCCTTCCAGAGACAACGCCGCCTCTACGGTATCGAGTGTGATGACACCGTCAGCCCGTACCTGGGCATAATCCCTGACTCGCTTGAGTAGACGGTTGACAATTCTGGGCGTTCCCCTGGAGCGTTTGGAAAGTTCCTTTGCGGCAGCTTTATCCATTTGGATATCCAACAGCTTTGCGGATCGTGTTGAAATCTGAACCAGTTCCCGTTCATCGTAGAAATCAAGATTCCGGAAAATGCCAAAACGATCCCTCAGCGGAGAGGAAAGAAGCCCTGCACGTGTCGTAGCACCCACGATGGTGAATCGATTTAGGCGGTATCGATGGCTCCTGGCATGGATACCCTTGTCAAACACCAAATCAATGGCAAAGTCCTCCATGGCCGGGTAGAGCAATTCTTCCACTGACTTGGGTGTACGGTGGATCTCATCGATGAACAAGATATCGCCTTCTTCGAGATGTGTCAGCATACCGATGAGATCCCCCCCTTTTTCAAGGGCCGGACCCGATGTCGTGGTCAACTTGCCCCCCATCTCGTTGGCGATAATATGTGCAAGGGTTGTCTTCCCAAGTCCGGGGGGGCCGTGGAACAGAACATGGTCGATGGGCTCCCGGCGCCTGGTGGCCGCCTCGATGGCAATCTTCAATGTTTCTACAATCTCGCCCTGGCCGATGTATTCGGATAGTCTGGCCGGCCGAAGCGACAATATTTCATTTTCCTCATCGCAAGGAAGGTAATCACCTGAAATGATTTCCTGGGGTCCGATGGTGCCGCTTTTGAAATTATCGGTCATGTTATACTGTCCTGTGAATTCGATAACTCATTAAATATTTTAGTTTGTTAGAGCTATCCTTTGATTCGCCTACATGAAATATTGGAAAACTGGAAGATTGGGTTTGAAAAGCGGAATGCTTCCACCTTTTATGATAATCGATAAAAGCTGCACTTTTTACAAAGAGACTTATACCTGAACTAAGCGATTTTTATCTCGATCTGCACCGACCTCTTGCGAATCGAGGGTTCGCAAAAAGCCTCGACAGATCCACGGGTATGCCTGTGTTTTTTGCGAACCCTTCTCCATCAAGATTTCGGCACAGCTCTTCGGGAAAAATCGCTCAGTTCAGGTTATATTCGCTAACCTATCATTCCAAAATTCCAGTATTCCATTTTTCCGTTGGGGCAAAGCCCCAAAAGAAAAGCTCAATTTGTCGAGCTTTTCTTTTGTATATGATACACGGCATCGAACAACTCCTCGGCCGTTGTATATGCCGGGCCCTGTTTGACCGCCTCCACCACCATTTCTCTGGCATCTGTCATTTTATGTCCCAACTGCTTCACAAGCACATCCATGACCTGCTTTTCCAGGTCTTCAATTTCGGGCAGATCCTGTTTCTCGTCTTCACGCATCAGGGCAAATTTTCCCATCTTCCCCTCCAGGGAAGCGATAATTTTCTGGGCGGTACGGATACCGATTCCTTTCAGTTCTTTGAGCCGACCGACATCCTTTGATTCGATGGCACTTGCAATTTCCCGAATCGGTCGGGTAAGCGCCCTGGCCGCTTTGAGAGGACCGATGGCTTCCACAGAAATGAAGTGCTGAAAAAATTCCTTTTCCACTTCCAGGTTGAAGCCGATCAATACCGGTTTTGGTTGACGTTCCGTCTGCTGGTGGTAAATGTACAGTGAAATCATATCTCCCACCTGGGAGCCTTTCAATGATCGCATGACCACCACCGGAAGTAGTATTTCATATCCGATATGATTGGCCAGGAGCAGGATGTGATCTTCATCCTTGCGCATGAGGGTGCCTTCCATATATCCGATCATGATATGCCTGTGTCTGTGTTCTTTGAGTTCATTGTGTTCACTGGGTTTGTTGAGTTACTGTTAGCTTAATGATGTAGCCCAGAGCTTCAGCTCTGCTCGTACACCGTTGTTTCAGGTCTAAGGACCTGCGCTACATGGAGCTGGGAATGACTTTAACCTGAATTTAGCGGTTTAGACTGTAGGCTATTAGGTGCCTATCGCTGATAGCTGTCAGCCACCCTCCAACCCTTGTATCACCCTTGGACCCTCGAACCCTGGTCTTTCACCCATACCGATATAACCCAATCAGCGCCAATCCTAATGCATCTGATGCATGATAGGGTTTTATGGGGTCAATCAGATTCAATTTCTTGCGGACCGCTTTCTCGAGCTGTTGTTTCGTTGCACGCCCGTTACCGGTCAACACCTTTTTTGCTTCCCTGACCGCCACTTCAGATACGGAAACACCGGCCTTGAATCCTGCCAGCAACAAAACCCCCGTCACCTTCCCCAGCAGAATTCCCGATTTGGGGTAATTGTTCAAAGAAAACACATCTTCGACCACCATGTGGTCGGGATGTTCTTTCTGCAGGATTTCTGTGAGTTTTGAATAGATTTTGTCGAGGCGATGCGGCAAAGTGATATCTTTTGAGGTATGAATGGTGCCATATGAATAGGCATGAACCAAAAGTCCTTTGCCTGTGACAACTCCTATACCGGTTGCAGATAAACCAGGGTCTATGCCGATAATCTTTATCATGTTGCGCGCTTCAAGGTGCCGTAAAGGACGCCGGGAAGGTGATGCATGATCGCTCGGTTGCTGCAGCAGGCCTTGCAGGGCCAAAAGCGCGGCGCTAAAAACGTAGATACCCGAGTCCAAATGGCCCGGCACTGATTCAACCCTATAAGAGTTAATGTTATGCACATTCGGTGTGTGATAAATTCTAAATCCGAATATCGAAATACGAAACAAATCCAAATATCAAATGCTCAAATGATTTAAACATAGCCTAAACTTGTATCTCCAAGGTCTTGTTTCGATCATTCGGTATTGCCCTTCGACGTTGCTCAGGGCGGCGAGCCTGTCGAGCCGTTTAGGATTTCGAATTTCGTGCTTCGGATTTAAGTAAATATCGCCATCGGCATAGCCAA
>Ga0164315_10000798_pt1 | contig 22751 bp, 31 predicted proteins | sample GuaBasSedimGuay6_FD_113737 | JGI IMG/M metagenome (GOLD analysis project Ga0164315, IMG submission 113737) | Subseafloor sediment microbial communities from Guaymas Basin, Gulf of California, Mexico - Guay6, Core 4569-2, 0-3 cm | ecosystem: Environmental > Aquatic > Marine > Hydrothermal vents... | reverse complement strand
TTATTCGAAATCTACGTTCTTGTTTACTCAATGCCATGATTCACTTTTTATTTAATTCCGGCTTTACCGGCTTTACGTCTGATTTGTTCTCCTACATATCGAATTCCTTTTCCTTTGTAAGGTTCAGGTTTTCTGAACGAACGGATTTTAGCTGCTACCTGTCCGATCAATTGTTTATCATGCGACTCAAGAATAATGAGTGGCGGCTTCCCTTTTTTCGTTTCGGTAGTTATTTTAACTTCTTCCGGTAATTGTAGAATTATATTATGAGAAAATCCAATGGTTAATTCCAATTGTTGGCCAGCGTTTTTTGCACGATAACCAACACCGATTAATTCCTGTTGGATCTTGTATCCTTCACTTACCCCAATTACCATATTATTAAGCAATGCACGGTATAATCCATGTTTAGCCCTAACTTCTTTTTGATCGTTGGCACGATTGAGTGTAATTACACCATCTTCAATTTCAAAACTTATCGAACTATCCACCGCCTGATTCAATTCACCCTTTGGTCCCTTTACGGTTACAACATTATCATCAGACACTTTTATCTCAACGCCTGCTGGAATGCTTATCGGATTTTTACCTATTCGTGACATCTTCTTTTCTTTCTTAATCTATTAATAAACGTAACAAAGTACTTCTCCACCTACATTTTCTTTTCGGGCCTCCTTATCTGACATTACTCCTTTCGAAGTTGAAATTACGGCGATACCCAATCCGTTCAGTACCCTTGGTAAACCTTTGGTTCCTGAAAACCTTCTCAGTCCTGGTGTACTTGCTCTTTGAATCGAAGTAATGGCCGGAACCTTTGTTTTAGGATTATATTTCAAAGCAATTTTAATCTTCCCTTGCTTATCGTCTTCCAAAAATTTATAACTAAGGATGTATCCTTTTTCGTGAAGTATTTTTGTAATACTTTTTGTGATATTAGATGCAGGCATTTCAACTACCTTATGAGCAGCCATCTGCGCATTTCTAATATATGTTAAATAATTTGCTATTGGATCAGTAATCATTTTTCTAGTTTTTCTCTTATTACCAACTTGCTTTTTTTACTCCCGGAATTTTTCCTGAAACTGCCATTTCTCTGAAAGTAACACGTGAAATTCCAAATTGACGCATATAACCACGAGGTCGTCCCGTAAGTTTACATCGATTATGTAACCTAACTTTCGAAGAGTTCTTAGGAAGTTTTTGTAATCCTTCCCAATCTTCATTGGCTTTAAGTTCGGCTCTTTTAGCAGCATACTTTGCTACCATTCTTTCTCTTTTGCGCTCCCGCGCTTTCATTGATTCTTTTGCCATAATAATTTATTTTGCTAACGGAAAACCAAAGTTTGTTAATAATGCTTTTGCCTCAGTATCCGTTTTTGCGGAGGTAACAAAAGTGATATTCATTCCGGTAATTGAATTTACTTTATCAATATCAATTTCCGGAAATATAATTTGTTCTTTAACACCAAAAGTATAGTTACCTCTTCCATCAAATCCTTTACTCTTAACACCTCTGAAATCCCTGGTTCGTGGTAAAGCAGCTGAAATTAATCTATCGAGAAATTCATACATTCTAGCTCCACGCAATGTTACCATTGCACCAATTGGCATTCCTTTTCGCAATTTAAAATTTGAAATATCCTTTTTAGAGTATTTAACTATTGCCTTTTGACCGGCAATACTTGACATTTCTTCAACTGCAAAATCAACCAATCGCTTATCAGAAGTAGCTTCACCTACTCCCTGATTGATCACGATCTTTTCCATTTTTGGAACTTGCATCACACTTTTATAGTCAAATTCTTTGTGCATAGCAGGTACAATTTCGCTATTGTACTTTTCCTTAAGTCTTGGTCTATAGCTCATTATTTACTCTCCTCCTTAATTTTTGCTTGGCTAACTTTATTGTCTTTACCATCAAGTTTGCGTCCAGCTTTCGAAGGCTTACCTGATTTAGGATCGATGTACATCAAATTCGACAAATGAATAGGTGCTTCCTTATTAATTATACCACCATCGGGATATTGTGCATTTGGTTTCGTATGTCTTTTGATCATATTGACCTCTTCTACTAACGCTCGGTTAGTTTCTCGGACAACCTCAATCACACGGCCTTCTTTGCCTTTATAAGATCCGGTAATAACCTGGACCATATCCCCTTTTTTAATATGTGTTTTCTTTTGCATTTCTTAATCTTTTGGCATTTATATTACTTCAGGTGCCAACGACACAATTTTCATAAACTGTTTTTCACGCAGTTCACGCGCAACTGGTCCAAAAATACGTGTACCTCTTAATTCACCGGCAGTGTCTAAAAGAACAACCGCATTGTCATCAAAACGGATATATGAACCATCTTTTCTCCGAACTTCTTTTTTAGTTCTTACTACAACAGCTCTGGTTACCATACCTTGCTTAACAGTTCCTGAAGGAATTGTATCCTTAATAGTTACCACAATCTGGTCTCCTATTGATGCATATCGTTTTCGAGTTCCTCCGAGCACGCGAATACAAAGAACTTCTTTGGCTCCACTATTATCGGCAACTCTGCAACGGCTTTCTTGTTGAATCATGATTATAAATTATTTAGCGCGTTCTATAATTTCTACTATTCTCCAGCGTTTATTTTTGCTGAGCGGACGGGTTTCCATAATACGAACCAAGTCACCTACTCCACAATCGTCTTTTTCGTCATGGGCCATAAACTTGTTGGTTTTCTTAATGTACTTTCCGTACTTGGCATGTTTTAGTTTTCGTTCAACAGAAACAACTATTGTTTTATCCATTTTTGAACTGGTAACTAATCCTATCCTTTCTTTTCTTAAGTTTCGCTTTTCCATCGAACCTCTATTTTTATTGAATTAATCTCTTGTTTCCTTCGGTCTTCAACCTTGATAATAATCTTCGCGTATGTCGCAGGCTCATCGGATTTTCTAATGCTGAAACCGAATGATCCATTCTCATTTTATTTAGCATTTTTTCAGTATCCTGGATTTTATCTTCCAGATCCTGACTGCTTAAATCTTTAATCTCGTCGTTTTTCATCTTTTCTCCCTTTACTAATTTTCGTAATCGTTACGTACAACAAATTTGCATTTAACCGGAAGTTTCTGAGCTGCAAGTCGCATTGATTCCTGCGCAACATCTAAAGGCACCCCATCCGACTCGAATAAAATTCTACCCGGACGAACTACAGCCACCCAGTGACTTGGAGCTCCTTTTCCTTTACCCATCCTTACTTCGGCTGGTTTAGAAGTTACCGGTTTATCCGGGAATATTCTGATCCAAACCTGTCCATCTCTTTTCATATACCTTGTAACTGCAATACGAGCAGCTTCAATCTGCCTTGAAGTAAGCCAACCCTCTTCCATGGTCTTAAGTCCGAAAGAACCGAAAGCAATTTCGTGTCCACGCTGAGCCATTCCTTTCATTCGGCCCTTTTGCATTTTTCGGAACTTTGTTCTTTTTGGTTGTAACATAATCTAAAATTCTTTTATCTAAATCTTTTATTTTCTTCTTTTTGGTCTGTGATGACCACCACCATGTGGCTTTCCTTTACCTTGCTGTCGTTGTGGTGCAAAATGTGTTGATAGATCTCGCTTTCCAAAAACTTCACCTTTACATATCCAAACTTTTACTCCGATCATACCCATTTTTGTTAAAGCTTCAGCAATATGATAATCGATATCCGCTCTAAAAGTATGTAATGGAATTCTACCGTCTTTATAAGATTCAGTTCGTGCCATTTCAGCACCGTTTAATCTACCGGAAACAGTTACTTTAATTCCTTCAGCACCCATTCGCATAGTCGATGCAATTGTCATCTTAATAGCACGTCGGTAGGATACTCTACCTTCGATCTGACGAGCAATGCTATTTGCAACTAAATAGGCATCTAATTCAGGACGCTTTATTTCATGAATATTAATCTGAACTTCTTTATTAGTCAGTTTCTTTAATTCTTCCTTCAACTTATCAACCTCAGAACCACCTTTTCCGATAATTACTCCCGGTCGAGCGGTTGTCACGGTAATGGTAACCAGCTTAAGAGTTCTCTCAATAATAATTTTAGAAATACTTGCTTTTTTAAGTCGTTCGTAAAGGTACTCGCGGATTCTAACATCCTCAACCAGCTTATCAGCGTAGTTGTTACCACCATACCAATTCGAATCCCATCCTACGATGTATCCTAAACGATTTGCTATTGGATTAGTCTTTTGTCCCATTTTCTATTTTATTTAACGCTATCTAAAATTACCGTTACGTGATTTGATCTTTTTCTTATTCTGTGCGCCCTTCCTTGTGGAGCCGGACGTAATCTTTTTAGCATTCGTGCGCTGTCAACATAAATCTGACTGATAACCACATCCTCATCTTCAATGCTTTTACCCTGGTTTTTTTCGTTCCAGTTAGAAATAGCCGATACGACCAGTTTTTCTAAGCGTTGTGCTGCTTCTTTATTGGTAAACTTCAAGATGTTTAACGCATCCATTACATTTTTTCCTCTTACCAAATCAGCTACAAGTCGCATTTTACGCGGCGAGGTAGGACAGTCGTTTAATTTAGCATAGCTAATATTCTTACGCTCTTCCTTAATTTTATCTGCTCTTTCTTTTTTTCGAGAAGCCATTTTCGGTTCTTTTAACTATTATCTTCTTGCCTTATCTTTTTTCCCGGATGCATGTCCGCGAAAATTTCGTGTTGGTGCAAATTCACCAAGTTTATGCCCAACCATATTCTCGGTACAAAATACCGGAATAAATTTTTTGCCATTATGCACCGCAATTGTTAATCCTACAAAATCGGGGCTAATGGTCGAAGCTCTTGACCAGGTTTTAATCACAGATTTTTTACCTGATGCTTGTGCTGCTTCAACACGCCTGTTGAGCTTGTAGTGAATAAATGGTGGTTTTTTTAGCGATCTACTCATAATGATAAATTATTTCTTACGTTTTTCAACGATGTATTTGTTCGAGAATTTCTTTTTACTTCTGGTTTTAAATCCTTTAGAAGGTATTCCATTTCGGGATCGTGGTTGTCCACCCGAATTTTTTCCTTCTCCACCACCCATTGGGTGATCAACAGGATTCATAACTGTACCACGTACTCGTGGACGTCGTCCTAACCAACGTGATCTACCGGCTTTACCAGAAACCTGCAGGTTATGTTCAGAGTTCGATACCGATCCAATGGTAGCCATACAAGTAACCAAGATCATTCTCGATTCTCCTGATGGCATTTTAACAGTTGCGTATTTTCCTTCACGTGCCGACAATTGAGCATAAGACCCTGCACTTCGTGCTATTATTGCACCTTTTCCAGGAATCAATTCAATATTATGTATAACTGTACCTAAAGGAATATTAGCCAAAGGCAGTGCATTTCCTATTTCAGGAGATGACCCTTTGCCAGAAACTATAGTCTGACCAACTTCTAAACCATTTGGTGCAATTATATATCTCTTATCACCATTTGCATAAAATACCAATGCTATCCTTGCCGAACGATTTGGATCGTATTCGATGGTTTTTACAACACCCGAAACGCCAAAATTATCACGCTTAAAATCGATTGCACGATATTTACGTTTATGACCTCCACCTAGGTAACGCATGGTCATTCGACCACTATTATTCCTACCACCGGATTTTGTTTTTCCCTTAACCAGGCTTTTCTCAGGCGAGGATTCGGTAATCAAATCAAAATCAGACAAAACCTTATGGCGTTGTCCGGGTGTGATTGGATTAAATTTTCTTACTCCCATTTCCTTTTTTGTTAAATACTACTGAATACATCGATGGTGTCTCCATCAATCAATGCAACAATAGCTTTTTTATAATTGTTGGTCCGCCCGGTTTGAATTGTTGTCTTGGTTTGCTTACGCTTAACTTTACCGAGGTAATTCATCGTTCGCACTGTTTTAACCTTTACACCGTACATGTTCTCAACAGCATTTTTAATCTGACCTTTATGAGCCTTGCGATCAACAATAAAACCGTAAACGTTCAGTTTTTCGCTATCACTGGTCATTTTTTCTGTTAAAACCGGTTTTAATAAAATACCTGTACTCATGGCTTACGCTTTTAAATTTTTAACTGTATTTGCTACGGATGCAGAATCAAACACAATTTGCTGACTCTCCATAATATCATAAGTGCTTAACCTATTGGATGTTACAACTTTAGTACCCTTCAAATTTCGCGAGGACAAATATAGATTATTATTTTGTTCACTTATCACAAACAAAGTTTTTTTGTCATCCAATTTCAAATTTTCTAACATCTGAACATACTCCTTGGTTTTGGAGGTTTCAATTTTTATCTCATTTAAAACTGAAATGGCTTTATTTTTTGCTTTATAAGAAAGCGCTGATACTCGGGCTAAACGCTTTACTTTTTTATTAAGTTTAAAGCTGTAGTCACGTGGTCGGGGGCCGAAAACACGTCCTCCACCTCTGAATATCGGGTTTTTAATATCTCCAGCCCGTGCAGTTCCCGTACCTTTTTGCTTTTTAATCTTTCTTCTGCTTCCTGCTACATCGCTACGCTCTTTGGTTTTATGAGTACCCTGACGCTTATTTGCCATGTGTTGTTTAACATCCAGGTAAATAGCATGGTCATTTGGTTCAACTTCAAAAACCTCTTTATTTAAGGTAACAGTTTTTCCTGTCTCCTTGCCTTCTATGTCAATTATCTTTAGTTTCATTACTTCTTAACAATTACATATGAATTTTTAGCTCCGGGCACAGATCCTTTAACCAGCAAAATATTCTTATCCATCAATACTTTAACAACGATAAGATTTTGGATGGCCACACGATCATTTCCCATACGTCCAGCCATTCTCATGCCTTTAAATACACGAGCAGGGTAAGATGCTGCTCCGATAGATCCTGGAGCTCTTAATCGGTTATGCTGACCGTGAGTTGCGTCGTTAACCCCTTTAAAGCTATAGCGTTTAACCACACCTTGAAACCCTTTACCTTTTGAAGTACCAACCACATCAACGTATTCGCCTTCTTTAAAAATATCGAGATTAATTTCGTCACCGAGTTTCACATCATCAAAGCCATCAAACTCCATCACTTTCTTTTTGGGTGTTGTACCTGCAGCTTTAAAATGACCTTTGAGCGACTTGGGGGTATTCTTATCTTTACGATCGCCATATCCTAGCTGGACGGCTTCGTACCCATCTTTCTCAATTGTTTTTAATTGCGTAACAACACAAGGACCAGCTTCAATTATTGTGCATGGTATCATTTTACCATTGGCATCGAATATGCTGGTCATTCCAAGTTTCTTTCCTATTAAACCGGGCATGTCTTTTTGTTTTAAACTTTTATTTCTACTTCCACTCCACTAGGTAACTCTAAACGCATTAGTGCATCAACTGTTTTAGAAGATGAACCGTATATGTCCATGAGTCTCTTGTGAGCGCTTAACTGAAACTGCTCTCTCGCTTTTTTATTTACGTGAGGCGATTTCAAAACCGTATAGATTTTTTTGTGTGTTGGCAATGGTATTGGACCATTAACAACAGCACCTGTTGACTTTACGGTTTTCACGATCTTTTCTGCTGATTTATCAACCAGATTGTGATCGTATGACTTTAATTTTATTCTTATTCTTTGGCTCATAATTAAATATTAAGCTTCAATTTTTCCTTTTACTTTTTCAATTACCGCTTCGGTAATACTCTTACTCGCTTCACTGTAGTTAGAGAACTCCATTGATGAAGACGCTCTTCCTGATGAAATGGTTCTTAATGTGGTAACATAACCAAACATTTCTGATAGCGGTACTTTAGCTTTGATCACCTTAGCACCAGCTCTATCGTCCATACCTTCAACTTGTCCACGTCTTCGATTTAAGTCTCCAATAATATCACCCATGCTTTCTTCAGGAGTTACAACCTCTAATTTCATAATAGGCTCTAACAATACGGGCTTCGCATGTGGTACCGATTTACGGAAAGCAACTTTACCAGCAATTTCAAATGAAAGCTGATCAGAGTCAACCGCATGATAAGAGCCATCCAAAAGAGTAATTTTTAAACTATCCATTGGGAATCCGGCTAAAACACCATTCGACATGGCCATTTTAAATCCTTTTTCAACCGAAGGAATAAATTCTTTTGGGATGTTTCCGCCTTTTACTTTGTCAATAAATTCAAGTCCTTCTTCACCATCGGTTCGAGGCTCCATCCTAAATACAATATCTGCAAATTTTCCGCGTCCACCAGATTGTTTTTTATAAACTTCACGATGATCAATCTCAGCAGAAATAGCTTCTTTATAAGCAACTTGTGGTGCACCTTGGTTACACTCTACTTTAAATTCGCGTCTCATTCGGTCTATCAAAATCTCGAGGTGCAATTCACCCATTCCAGAAATGATTGTTTGACCGCTATCTTCATCAGTCTTAACCTGGAATGTTGGATCTTCTTCTGAAAGTTTATTTAAAGCAACACCCATTTTATCGATATCGGCCTGGGTTTTTGGTTCAACAGCAATTCCGATAACAGGTTCAGGGAATTCCATTGATTCAAGAATGATCGGATGTTTTTCGTCGGAAAGAGTATCTCCGGTTCGTACATCTTTGAATCCAACAGCAGCACCAATATCTCCGGCTTCTAATTCTTCGATTGCATTTTGTTTATTCGAATGCATCTGATACAAACGTGAAATTCTTTCTTTTTTCTCAGAACGCATATTTTTAATATACGATCCGGCTTTTAATGCTCCAGAATAAGTTCTTACAAAACAAAGACGTCCAACATAAGGATCGGTAGCAATTTTAAATGCCAATGCCGAGGTTGGTTCATCTTTAGAAGGTTTCCTGGAAGTTTCTTCCCCGTTATTTGGATTAGTACCAACAATGGCATCAATATCCATAGGCGAAGGAAGGTATGCGATTACTGCATCTAACATGGTTTGTACACCTTTGTTTTTAAATGCTGATCCGCATATCATCGGTGTAATTTCCATGTTGACGGTAGCTATTCTAATAGCTTTCATCATTTCTTCTGTTGTAATAGAATCAGGATCTTCAAAAAACTTCTCCATTAATTCATCATCCGATTCTGCAACAGCTTCAATCAGTTTATCTCTCCATTCGTTTACAACATCGACGAGATTTTCAGGAATTTCAACTTCTTTATAGGTCATCCCCATATCTTCTTCATTCCAGATAATCCCTTTCATGGTGATCAAATCCACAATCCCTTCAAAGGTTTCTTCAGCACCGATTGGAATTTGAAGTGGAATTGGATTTCCACCTAAACGCTCTCTTACTTCTTCAACTACTCTTAAAAAATCTGCGCCCGAACGATCCATTTTATTTACGAATCCTATTCGGGGAACTTTATATTTATCAGCCTGACGCCAAACCGTTTCCGATTGAGGCTCTACACCCGAAGATGCACAGAACAACGCAACAGCACCATCAAGTACTCGTAACGAACGCTCCACCTCAACTGTAAAGTCAACGTGACCAGGAGTATCAATTATATTGATCTTATATTCTTTGGTGTTATCAATGGCATTTCCTTGTAATGTAGGATATTTCCAGAAACAAGTAGTGGCAGCAGAGGTAATTGTAATTCCTCGTTCCTGCTCTTGCTCCATCCAATCCATAGTAGCCGCACCATCATGAACCTCACCGATTTTATACGATATTCCGGTATAATAAAGCACACGTTCGGTAGTGGTAGTTTTACCGGCATCAACGTGGGCCATTATGCCTATGTTACGAGTAAATGTTAAATCTCTTTTAGCCATTGCTTAAAATCTAAAATGCGAAAATGCTTTATTAGCTTCCGCCATTCTATGTGAATCTTCTTTCTTTTTAAAAGCACCACCTTCTTCTTTTGCACCGGCAATCAATTCATTTGCCAGGCGCTGAGCCATGGTTTTATCGTTGCGCTTGCGTGCAAAACTGATCATCCACTTCATTGCGAGTGATTCTTTTCTTTCGTCTCGTATTTGTTGTGGTATTTGAAAAGTAGCCCCACCAACTCTTCGGCTTCGAACTTCTACTGCTGGAGTAACATTTTTAAGCGCTTTTTTCCAGGTTTCTAACCCGTCTTCTTTGGTTCGCTCTTCGATTATGTCCATCGAATCGTAAAAAATCTTAAAGGCAATATTTTTTTTACCTTTTAACATTATGTTATTAACGAACTTGGTTACAGTCACGTTATTGTACTTCGGATCCGGTAAGATCACTCTTTCTTTAACTTTTCTTCTTCTCATGATTCAGGAAAAAAATTTATTTCTTTGGACGCTTTGTTCCGTATTTAGATCTTCGTTGAGTTCTACCTTCGACACCAGCGGTATCTAAGGCTCCACGTACAACGTGGTATCGAACACCGGGAAGGTCTTTCACCCTTCCCCCTCGAATTAAGACTATGGAGTGTTCCTGAAGGTTATGACCTTCTCCACCAATGTAGGAATTAACCTCTTTTCCGTTGGTTAATTTTACCCTGGCCACTTTTCGCATAGCCGAATTCGGCTTCTTAGGAGTAGTGGTGTACACACGCACACATACCCCCCTTTTTTGCGGAGAGGAATCTAAAGCTGCAGACTTACTTGTCTTTACTTTTTTGACTCTTCCTTTTCTTACTAATTGCTGAATAGTAGGCATTTTATTTTTATTGTCTTTTGAATATTAATTAATTCAACCCATTTTTTCGGGCTGCAAATGTACAAGAATATATGAATTTAACAACGGGTGGTTAATTAATTTTTATATGATCTGCTTGACAACATTTTTTTTTACTTAAAAAGGTGATTCAATAAGGGATGTAATTTGTTTATAATAAGGACAATTAGATTCTTTTTTTATATAGAATATGGGGGGAAATAAAAAATAATTACACTAAGAATTATTAAAAGAAATCAGGTTTCTAAAAAAAAGGCTTCTAAGCTTCTGTATAAAATCTTAAAATTTACCTTTGCGCCCAATGAATTATCTGGACGATTTAAATGATGTACAGCGGCAAGGTGTTGAAACCACAGAAGGACCTGTTATGGTTATTGCCGGCGCAGGCTCCGGAAAAACCCGGGTGCTTACCTATCGCATTGCACATCTTATAAATCGGGGGGTTGATCCATTTAATATTCTGTCACTCACTTTTACGAACAAAGCAGCACGTGAAATGAAAAACCGTATTGCAACGATTGTTGGTGACTCAGAATCGCGCAATATATGGATGGGCACTTTTCATTCGATTTTTGCGCGTATCTTACGATTTGAAGCCGACCGAATAGGTTATCCTCATAATTTTACAATTTACGATACCCAGGATAGTCGCAATGCTATTAAGGCAATTATTAAAGAGTTTAAACTCGATGATAAAGTTTATCGTCCCGCAGCTGTTCACTCTCGTATATCGGGTGCAAAAAATAATTTGATAAGCGCTGATGATTATTTGGATCACCCCGAATTGACGGGGAGTGATGAAGCATCAGGAAGAAGGGAGATCGGACGTATATATAAAAGGTACAGCATGCGTTGCAAACGATCGGGTGCAATGGATTTTGATGATCTTCTATTTAATACCAATATTTTGTTCCGCGATCATCCTGAAGTTTTATTGAAATACCAAAATAAGTTTCATTATATATTGGTTGATGAATATCAGGATACCAATTTTGCACAATACCTTATTGTAAAAAAACTGGCAGCATTACGGGAAAACATCTGCGTTGTAGGAGATGATGCTCAAAGTATCTATGCCTTTAGAGGGGCAACTATTAGGAATATCTTAAATTTTAAAAACGATTACCCCGATTATAAACTTCTTAAACTGGAGCAAAATTATCGTTCAACAAAAATGATCGTTAATGCAGCAAATTCTATCATTAAAAAAAATAGGGATCAGATTAAGAAAAAAGTATGGACCGATAACGAAGCCGGTGATCTGATAAAACTTGTGCGGAACTATACAGATAATGAAGAAGGCCTTTATGTAGCACAAACCGTTTTCGAAATTCAAAACAATAACAAGTCATATTACTCTGAATTTGCAGTTCTATACCGAACCAATGCCCAATCTAGAGCACTGGAAGAATCGATGAGGAAGCTGAATATTCCCTATAAGATATATGGCGGTCTTTCATTCTATCAACGCAAAGAGATCAAAGACTTGCTGGCTTATTTTAGATTGACGATAAATCACAACGACGAAGAGTCATTATTAAGGGTGATTAATTACCCTGCCCGGGGGATTGGCAAAACAACCATTGAGAAATTGCAGGTTGCCGCTAGCGAAAATCAAATCTCGATTTGGAAAATTATTTCAAACGTAAACCAATTTTCATTAAATTTAAATGCAGGTACCCGAATGCGGATCAATGACTTTGTAACGATGATTAAAAGCTATCGTTCGATGCACGATAATAAGTCGGCATTTGATTTGGGAGAACATATCACCAGCTCAACCGGCATATTAAAAGAATTATATTCCGACAAATCACCCGAAGGAGTGTCTCGTTATGATAATATTCAGGAAGTACTCAATGGATTAAAAGAATACACCGAAAATAATGACAGTGAGGATGAGTCAAAAACCCTGAGTGATTTTTTAATTGAAGTAGCATTGCTCACCGATGCAGATCAGGACACCGACGAAGATCGCGAAAAGGTAACTTTAATGACCGTTCATGCATCCAAGGGGCTGGAATTTCCCTATGTTTTTATTGTCGGGCTTGAGGAGAATCTTTTCCCTTCACAAATGGCACTTTCTTCGCGTACAGATCTGGAAGAGGAACGCCGATTATTTTATGTAGCGATAACGCGTGCCAAAAAACAAGCTTTTTTAAGCTATGCTCTTACACGATATAAATGGGGATCGTTAAACAATTGTGAGCCGAGTCGTTTTATAGAAGAGATAGATGCAAAATACCTGGACTATCCTACTACGGCAAAACGTGTTTCAAAATCAAATGCAGATGTGTTAATGCGCAAGCGAACCGCTCAAAGCCCTCCTGTAAATAAGAATTTAAAGCGTGTTTCAAATTTAAATGCTGCTTCAGGCTCCGGAAATTCTCTTGGGCTCAAAGTTGGCATGGAAGTGGAACATGAGAAATTCAGCAAAGGCAAAGTGCTGAATATTGAAGGCGATAAAGCAACAGTTTTTTTCCCAACAGTTGGTAAAAAGCAACTCTTGCTTAAATTTGCAAAACTTACAATACTTTCGAAATCATAACTTTTAAAGATGAGTGAACTAAATATCGATTACAATTCGGACCGCACCGATTTAATTATTCCTGAGTACGGGCGTAACATACAACGCATGGTTGAATATGCAGTATCTGTTAAAAGCAGGGAATTACGCAACCAGGTTGCCCTGGCAATTATTAATGTAATGGGTCAATTATTTCCGCATTTGCGCGATGTAGATGATTACAAGCACAAACTTTGGGATCATATTTTTATCATGTCTGATTTTAAATTAGATGTAGATTCTCCATATCCCGTTCCCAATGCACAACAGTTTCAGGAAAAACCTGAAATAATCTCCTACTCAAAGAACAATATTAAATACGGGCATTATGGTACGATCATTGGCGAGGTACTAAAAAAAGCTGTTGATTTTCCGGAAGGTGAAGATAAAGACCGGTTGGTCGTTGACCTTGGAAACATGCTCAAACGGATGTACCTTATCGGTTCTCAATCTAGCGCCAACGACGAGGTAATAAAAAGACAAGTGGTTGAACTTTCAGGGGGCAAACTGGTTTGGAAAGATGAATGGACTCTGGCTCCTTCGAATGAATTGGCTCCACCACAGAAACAAGTGCAACACAGTCGCAAAAGAAAAAAACCTCAGAAAAAAAGAAGGAAATATTAGTAATTATTACGTATTAATATTCTCAAATCAACACTTATACAGGCCTTAGAAAAAATTTAGGCCTGATATTTCAATGTTACACTTTTTAAATCAATCCATTTTGATTTATAAATAAAGATACTTGTCATTTTTATGACAATGAGTCTTCAAAAACAAACTCACCTTTCGGCGGTGGAAAACAATTTATTTTATTCTTTATTTCCTTTTTATTTTGAAGTAATTTTCTCCTCTATAAATACAACCTAACAAAAGACAGATGGGCGCATTCGAAATTATCGGAGGAAAACAATTACAAGGTGAAATAACCCCCCAGGGAGCCAAAAATGAGGCATTGCAAATACTTTCAGCAGTTCTTCTTACAGCAGAACCAGTCACCATATCTAACATTCCAAATATTATAGATGTTAACCGTTTGATAGATCTTTTGCGGGATTTAAATGTAAAAGTTGATCAAATCAGTGAGGATACTTATCGCTTCGAGGCAAAAGACGTTGACCTTGAATATATGCTTTCGGAAAAGTTTAAAAAGAAAGGGGGTGGACTTCGCGGATCCATTATGATCGTAGGCCCATTACTTTCACGTTTTGGGAAAGGTTATATCCCCCAACCTGGAGGTGATAAAATAGGACGACGAAGATTAGATACCCATTTTGACGGATTTAAAAAGCTCGGTGCAAAATTTACTTTTGATAAGGAGAACTCCTTTTTTAAACTGGAAGCCGAAGAGCTTACAGGTACCTATATGCTTTTAGATGAAGCTTCGGTTACCGGTACTGCAAACCTCGTTATGGCCGGGGTGCTTGCCAAAGGGACTACCACAATTTACAATGCCGCTTGTGAACCCTATTTACAGCAACTGTGCAAAATGCTGAACAGGATGGGTGCGGATATTTCCGGGATCGGATCAAATTTATTGACAATAAATGGGGTGAAAGAACTCAGTGGAACCGACCATCGGATACTTCCGGACATGATCGAAATTGGCAGTTTTATAGGTTTAGCCGCAATCACCCAATCAGAAATAACCATTAAAAATGTAGCTTACGACGAATTGGGAATGATACCAACGGTATTTAAACGGCTGGGTATAAAGTTTGAAAGAAGAAATGACGATATTTTTATTCCACAACAAGATCACTACGAGATCGATACTTTTATTGATGGATCGATACTTACCGTTGCAGATTCACCCTGGCCGGGATTAACCCCCGACTTGTTAAGCATTATTCTGGTCGTTGCCACACAAGCCAAAGGAAGTGTTTTGGTGCATCAAAAAATGTTTGAAAGCCGATTGTTTTTTGTTGACAAACTAATCGATATGGGAGCCCAAATAATACTTTGTGACCCCCACAGAGCAACCATAATCGGTTTAGATCGTAAATCTTCTCTAAGGGGAATATCAATGACTTCGCCAGATATACGTGCCGGTGTATCGCTATTGATCGCCGCACTTTCGGCCGAAGGCAAAAGCACGATTTATAATATTGAACAAATTGACCGCGGATACCAGGATATTGAAAACCGATTAATACAACTTGGAGCTAATATTAAAAGGATTTAAAAGAAGAGTTAAAGATTTTGATATTATTAGTTTACCTGGCATTTGTGGTTATTGAATTATTCTGCCTAGATTGAAATAACAAGGAATGACCAGAAGCAAACTACAATTGAATAAGGGGAGAAAAAACGAATCACAATAAATCATAATAAACAGAGTTATATTAAATTAAAACACTTTTGAAATGAACAAGAATTTAACATCAATCGGAGTATTAACATTAATTATGATGGTATTCGGTTTTAGTAAAATGCCGGATAACATGAAAAGCAATGCTGAAGTACAGCGGGTTGTTTTAAATATTGGAGATGAAGCTCCGGATATTGCAGCAAAAAACCCTGCGGGAGAAACATTGCGTTTATCCGAATTACAAGGAAACATTGTATTGGTCGATTTTTGGGCGTCATGGTGTGGTCCTTGCAGACGTGAAAACCCAAACGTTGTTGCCGCATACAACAAATACAATAAAGCAAAATTTAAAGATGCCAAAGGCTTTGAGATTTTTAGCTACTCGTTAGAAAATTCAGGCGCAATGGATCGATGGAAAAAAGCAATCACACAGGATGATCTACATTGGAAATATAATGTTTCTGACTTTGGAGGTTGGAAATCTCCGGCATCTAACATGTATGGTGTTTATTCAATCCCATCTAATTTTCTGTTAGATAAAGACGGGAACATCATTGCTAAAAACCTGCGAGGCTCTGACTTGCATCGCGAATTAGATAAATTGATTAAAAGCTTGTAACAATATTATTAAACTCATTATTGGTTAGGATTCATAAACATCATTGTTTATGAATCCTTTTTTTTGCCTCAATATTCCGTCAGAATTTATAGCATTTTATCCAAAAATGGCACTATTTAACTGCCAAGGTGGCTGCATTGTTAATTGGTTATATTTTTGCAACTTGCGACCCCAAAAATAAATTGGATTATGATGGATAATAAAGACAATATAGAGGAGTTTGAAAACCTGGATCAACAGGAGTCTGTTGAAGATCAGGAAAAGGAAGAAAAACAACAACTGAGTCGTGAAGAAGAATTAGAATTGAAACTTTCAGAATTAAATAACAAATATTTGCGTTTATATTCTGATTTTGAAAACTATAGAAAACGAACAGCTAAAGAAAAGATTGAATTGATCGATTCTTCGAACCGTGATTTACTTTCAACATTTTTACCGGTTGTCGACGATTTTGAAAGAGCTATTGCTTCAAACGAAAATACCGAAGATCCGGCAGCTTTAAAAGAAGGATTTTTACTCATCTTTAATAAGATAAATAACATAATGGAGAGGGAGGGTGTTAAACCAATGAACGCTTTAGGCAAACCTTTTGATGTAGAATATCACGAAGCAATTACAAATATTCCTGCCCCTAAAAAATCGATGAAGGGAAAAGTAATAGATGTAACCGAAAAAGGGTATTTCTTAAAAGAAAAAGTATTACGCTACGCAAAAGTTATCGTTGGCGCTTAAAAAATTATCATGTCAAAAAGAGATTATTACGAGGTATTGGGTGTTTCAAAAAATGCAACCAAAACCGAATTAAAAAAGGCGTATCGAAAATTAGCCCTAAAGTTCCACCCGGATAAAAATCCCGATAATAAAGAAGCGGAGGATAAATTTAAAGAAGCCGCCGAAGCTTATGAGGTATTAAGCCACGAGGAGAAAAAACAGCGCTACGACCGATTTGGTCATGCAGGAATGGGGGGTGCCGCTGGATTTGGCGGTGGTGCTGCAGGCATGAATATGGATGATATTTTTAGCCATTTTGGAGATATATTCGGAGGCCATTTTGGTGGCGGAGGTTTTGGAGGATTTGGAGGGGGTGGCCGGCAAACCCGCAGGGTAAAAGGATCTAATCTTCGCGTAAGAATAAAACTTGAGCTTAAGGAAATTGTAAATGGTTCCACGAAAAAAATAAAGGTTAAAAAATTGAAGGTTGCTGATGGGGTGGAATACGCAACCTGTACAACCTGTAACGGCAGCGGACAAATAACCCGGATAGCCAATACTATTCTTGGTCAAATGCAAACCGCCTCTACCTGTTCTACATGTCATGGAACCGGGCAACAGGTCACCAAATTTCCTCCCGGTGCTAATGCCCAGGGATTGGTACAACAAGAAGAAGTTGTTGAAATCGAAATACCTGCTGGCGTTGAAGATGGTATGCAGATCAGCATTTCCGGAAAAGGAAACGAAGCTCCTTTTGGAGGTATTCCCGGTGATCTGATCGTTCTTATTGAAGAAACCGAACATGATGAATTGGAGCGCAATGGAAATAACCTTCATTTCGACCTTTATATCAATTTTATCGATGCTGCTTTAGGTGGATCTTACGAAATTCCATTGGTCGATAGCAAAGCGAAAATAAAGATCGATCCCGGAACGCAAAGTGGTAAAATACTTCGTTTACGAGGCAAAGGTATCCCGGAAGTACAAGGTTATGGGAAAGGTGATTTATTGGTAAATATAAATGTTTGGACTCCGAAAAAGCTTTCGAGTAAGGAGAAAGATGTTCTTGCCAAATTGAGAGAATCCGAAAACTTTAAACCCAAACCCACTTCTAAAGACAAGGGATTTTTTCAGCGGGTTAAAGAAATGTTCGCTTAACTTTAGCATTTTTACCTTTGCTTCCCGATAACTATCGGAAAGAACTTTATCTAAAGCTATGAAATTTAAATCCGATAAAAACAGTCCGTTACTCGAGATCATCAAAGAAAAAATGGGATATGCCTCAAATTCAAAGGCGCGTAACCTGATAAAAAGCGGATCGGTGAAGGTTGACGATAAAGTTGTTAAGATACCTTCATTTGCTATCACTACCGATCAAATGATCTCGACAGAAAATCTGATCTCTAAAAAAAAGATTGCAGACAAAACCCCAAAAACAAATTACAAACCGGTTTATGAAGATGATCATTTTATAGCCTTTATTAAACCATCGGGCTTACTTTCTGTTTCGACCGAAACAAAAAACAAACCCGAAAAAAATTTTTGCGATCAGATATTAAATCAATTCGCAATAAATTCAGATTCAAAAATTAAATTATTGCCCATAAACCGGATCGATCGGCAATATTCCGGAATTATGTTGTTTGCAAAATCAGCTAAGTCCGAAATTGCTGTTCGCGAAAAGTGGGAAACCAATACCAAAAGGTATTACGCATTGGTTGAAGGCGTTCCTAAAAATGAAAAAGGAAATATTGAATCTCATTTAAAACAAAACCGCATCGGTAGGGTTTATTCAGCGCCTAAAAGCGAATACGGAAAACTGTGTGAAATAAATTATAGGGTTTTGTATAGCTCAGAAAAGCATAGCCTTTTAAAATTGGATGTAATTGCTGAGCGAAAAAATTCTATCCGTGCTCAATTGTCTGAAAATAAATGGCCGATCATTGGGGATAAAGATTATAAGGGTCATCCGTCACCGATAAGGCGCTTTGGATTACATCTTTTTTCATTGGCTTTTTATCATCCATTCGAAAAAAAGATCATTGAGATAAAAACGCCGGTTCCTAATCCGTTTAAGCAATTTTTTAAAAGGAAACCTCAGAAATAGTTAAGAGCATAGTGATTTTACTACAATGACATATTATCACGGGTAGTAATTGGTCAAATAATCAGATGAGATAAATTAAAAATTCACCACAGATTATCACAAATTTTCACAGATTAATTAAGAGAATGTTTGACTAATCTCTGGTGCGATTATTCCTCTTCTTCTTTCAGCACATCGTGCTCTTCTAAAAACTTGGTTGTAAAATTACCTTTGATAAAATCTTTGTTTTTCATTAAAGCAGAATGAAACGGAATAGTGGTTTTTATACCTTCTATTACATACTCATCGAGTGCCCTTTGCATTTTAGCAATGGTTTCTTCACGCGAACGGGATGAAACGATCAACTTAGCGATCATCGAATCATAATTTGGCGGAATGGTATATCCACTGTAAACATGGGTGTCGACCCTTACCCCTTGTCCCCCTGGCGGATGATATACGCCAATGGTACCGGGCGATGGTCTGAATCCATGATAAGGATCTTCAGCATTTATCCGGCATTGCATTACATGAACAGAGGGTTTGTAATCCTTCCCAGTAATTGGCACTCCGGAAGCAATTTTTATTTGCTCCTTTACCAGGTCCCATGAAATGGCTTCTTCGGTAATGGTGTGCTCTACCTGGATTCGTGTATTCATTTCCATAAAGTAGAAATTCCGGTTTTTGTCTACCAAAAACTCAACGGTCCCCACTCCTTCATACTTTGCAGCAGCAGCAGCTTTTTTAGCTGCTTCGCCCATTGCTTTACGTAATTTGGCTGTCATAAAGGGAGAAGGTGTTTCTTCCACCAATTTTTGATGCCTCCTTTGGATGGAGCAATCGCGCTCGCTCATATGACAATAAGTATCATATTGATCGCCCGCTACTTGAATCTCGATATGCCGGGGTTCTTCAATAAATTTCTCCATATACATGCCATCGTTTCCAAAAGCAGCGCTAGCTTCACGACGGGTTGCTTCCCATGCATCCGGCAAATCTTCTTTTTTCCAAACCACTTGCATTCCTTTTCCTCCACCACCTGCAGTGGCTTTCAACATGACCGGATAAATAATTTCTTCAGCCGCTTTAAACGCAGCATCCAGATCAGCTAAAATACCTTCCGATCCGGGAATCGTTGGAACACCGGCTTTCTTCATCGTAGATTTAGCTGAAGCCTTATCGCCCATTGCATCAATCATTTCAGGACTTGCACCTATAAATTTGATATCGTTATCTGCACAAACTTTAGAAAATTTTGCGTTCTCAGAAAGAAATCCATAACCGGGATGAATTGCATCTGCATTTGTTATTTCTGCAGCAGCTATAATGCTGGGAATTCTCAAATATGATTCGGAGCTCGGTGCCGGACCAATGCATACGGCTTCATCGGCGAAGCGAACATGCAGGCTTTCGCTATCTACAGTAGAATAAACAGCCACTGTAGGAATTCCCATTTCCTTGCAGGTACGAATAATCCGGAGAGCGATCTCACCGCGATTGGCAATGAGTATTTTTTTAAACATAAGCAAAAGCTTTAATTATGACGGATCAACGAGAAACAAAGGCTGATCATATTCAACAGGCGAAGCATCATCAACCAATACTTTAACAATAGAACCAGAAACTTCCGATTCAATTTCGTTAAATAATTTCATTGCTTCAACAATGCAAATTACTCTTCCCGGTTTTATAGCATCTCCTACATTAATAAATGCATCTTTATCGGGTCCCGATGCACGATAAAAAGTACCGATCATAGGTGATTTAACCGTAATATATTTATCAGAATCCTCAGCTGATGCTGAAGCAGCTTGTGGAACAGGTACCGGAGCCGAAACTGGCTGTGCTGCAACCACCGGCATTTGTACTTGCGGAATACCCATCGGAATGGGTGTTTGAATTACAGTGGTTTCATGTTCTACACCTTTTTTTCTTTTACCTTCTGATTTTATGGTCAGTTTAAAATCTTTTTGCTCAATCTCTACTTCGGTAACCCCTAGCCGGGAAACCATTTTAATCAAGTCTTGTATATCCTGCAATTTCATCTATTGGTTTTTTTATTTTATACAATAATGTCAGATGCAACTATCCATGAAAAAATAACTATACCCTGAGGGCAAATTATTACGTTTTTTATCATGGACGTTTCATTTGGTTAAAATTTAAATTGTGTTGGTTGTTACAAGTTTGGTTTTAATTAGTAGTTGAAATAGTTATAATTTATGTCTAAAGTAAGTAAATCGGAGTTATAAATTACTGTTTTGCGTTGTAAGCCCATTTTAAATAAATGGCTCCCCAGGTAAATCCTCCTCCAAATGCAGAAAGAACAAGGTTATCTCCTTTTTTCAATTTGTCTTCCCATTCCCATAAGCATAATGGAATAGTTCCGTTGGTTGTATTCCCATATCTCTCAATATTTATCATCACTTTTGATTTATCCAGACCCATACGTCGAGCTGTAGCATCAATAATTCTAAGGTTTGCCTGATGAGGTACCAGCCAATGAATATCGTCGCTACTCAAATTGTTTCTATCCATGATCTCAGCAGATACGTCAGCCATTCCCTTAACTGCAAATTTAAAAACCGACTGGCCTTCCTGATAAATAAAATGCTCTTTTGCATCAACTGTTTCGTGGCTTGCGGGCTTAACGGATCCCCCGGCTTTCTGGTGCAAGTGCACTCTACCCGACCCATCTGCTCTCATGATCGTATCCAGCATTCCATAGCCCTCTTCATTGGGTTCAAGCATTACTGCTCCGCCTCCATCACCAAAAATAATGCAGGTCGTCCTGTCTTCATAATCAACAATAGATGACATTTTATCAACCCCGGCAACAATTACTTTTTTATACATTCCGCTTTCTATAAACTTTTTTGCGGTGGTTAATGCATAAATAAATCCTGAGCAGGCTGCGTTTAAGTCATAACTCCAGGCATTTTTCAAGCCTACCATATCAGTAATAATATTGGCAGTAGCCGGAAATAACATATCGGGGGTCACAGTTGCGAGTATCAATAAATCCACATCCAATGGATCGGTTCCTGTTTTTTTGAGCAAGCCTTTAACCGCTTCTGCACCCATATGAGAAGTACCTAACCCTTCTCCTTTTAAAATGTGTCTTTCTTTAATTCCGGTCCTAGAAACGATCCATTCGTCATTGGTATCAACCATTTTTTCCAGGTCTTTATTGGTTAATAAGTCTTTGGGGACATAACCATTTATACCCGTTATTGCTGCATTAATCTTACTCATGTATTAGCAATTAAATTGAATTTGAGGCGATAAAAATAAAAACCTTAGGCTATTAATGACAAAATTGAGGGTTCTTTTTTTTAGAGGTTGCTTAAAGCAAGCTTTATACCTTTAATTAAATTCACAAAAAAACGGCACATTTATTCAATGTACCGTATAGTTTCAAATTGGTTTTTAACTGATTTACTCAGTTTCCATTTCCATTACCACTTTGCCCTTATAATACATTTTACCTTCGTAAACATGGGATTGGTGATAAAGATGGGGTTGCCCGGTTGTAGGGCAAGTAGCAACATTAGGCGCCTCAGCTTTATAATGCGTACGCCTTTTATCTCTTCTCTGTTTGGATTGTTTCCGCTTTGGATGTGCCATTTTTATTTATTTTAATCTTTTATTAAACCTTTTAATTTTTCCCACCTGGGGTCGATCTCCTGCGAGTCGTTGTGCTCCATTTTTTCGAGTCGTTTCAATGCTTTTTTATCGCATTTCCCTTTTTCATGAACCTTGCGAACAGGCAATGATAAAACGGCAAACTCCTCTAGTAA
>Ga0164315_10000797_pt1 | contig 22779 bp, 22 predicted proteins | sample GuaBasSedimGuay6_FD_113737 | JGI IMG/M metagenome (GOLD analysis project Ga0164315, IMG submission 113737) | Subseafloor sediment microbial communities from Guaymas Basin, Gulf of California, Mexico - Guay6, Core 4569-2, 0-3 cm | ecosystem: Environmental > Aquatic > Marine > Hydrothermal vents... | reverse complement strand
GTAAGTTCCACAACACCTAAACTTGACCCAAGATGACCAGGATGAACCGAAACTACATCGAGTATAAAAGTCCTTAGTTCATTAGCCAACTTAATTAGTTGATTTTGATCTAACAACTTCAAGTCTGCTGGACTATTTATTTTTGATAATATTGTTCCTTTCGGTGAAGTCATTTTAATATTTACAATTGTTGCAAAATAAGATTTATTTACTGATAAGTTTGTTTATAGAAGTATGAAGAAAAATGAAAACAAAGTTAGAAATGCTCCCAATGCAGAAAATCCAATTGAGTACTTAAGTAGTTTGGTCCTGTGCACAATCAAAGTATTAAATTCCTGCAAAACTTCTTCCTTATTCTTACCTTTATATTTTCCAGAAATTGTCATTCCTGATAAAGATAATATGGAAGAAAGAAACAACACAAACAACCCAATAATATTCATATAAATCAATGAACTTTCAGAACTTATGTACAAGAGCGAATCAGCAGAAGTTGACAACTGAAAAGTAGACGTTGCAATCATTAAACCTGAAAATGCCAGTACAGATCCTAATTTTTGTGATAAATCCTCATCACGAAACCTTTTGCTCTCGAGAATAAGTCTTTCTTCATTATTCATTGTTGTTATTTGTTCGTGCTCTCGTAGAAAATTTTTGTAATCCATAATTATCTTAAATTAAAACTAAGCATGTAATAAAATTTGTTGATCCACTAATTCCAAGAACTCAGTATTTAATTGCACTGCCCGAGGATAAAGTGGTTTGTCTCTATCATTAAGTATTGGTAAATTCCAGCCCTGAGTAGTATTAAAAAAGTTTTTTGCTCCCTCCAAACCAAACAAATCGAAGTATCCTTTGGCCACAACATCAATATATGACAAAAGTATTGGAGCCTTTTTTGTTGCCCAGCCAATTGTTGATTTACTTGCAGTATAAGTAATAGCAGGTATTTTTAAAGATACATCTATCTTGCCTTGAACAGATTGCAATATTCTTGATGCAGGTATTTTGGTTTTATTGTAACCCACTTCTCTTTTATTAAGTATTCGTCCAACAGAGTCACTTACCTCTAATAATATGCCATCAATTGACGATTTAGAACTGGGTGAAATTGTCAGAGCACAAATTATTCCCTTGTCTGTTTGTACAATCTGACGCCATTGACGAACCCACCCATCTGCTCTAACTAATTCAATATCTGCATTAAAAGACCATGTTGCTTTATTCAATAGCGAACCGTATGCAAAAATCCTATCCATAAGTGACAAAGGTCTGTTTAATTAGGTTAAAATACAAATGGAATCACAAATCTGGTCTTAAACAAAAAAAGGAAAAACCGCTTTTCTGCTTTTAGGATAATCCTCAAAACGACGTTTGTACCAACGATGATGGTCGAGAGCCCGAGGTACAAGATTGGCAAATGTCCATATTGCAAAAGATAAACTTGGCAAACACCAACTCATCAATGCCCAGCCAGTCCATTCGATAATTTCTCCAAATAAGTTAGGCGATGAAATATATTTAAAGAGGCCTCCCTGTGGGATAAAGTATCCTTTTTTACCACCCTTTCTTAATGAAAGTAGTTTGTTATCAGATGTAATATTAATAAGCATTCCACCAATAAACATAAGTCCTCCAATAATAAATCTAGGATCTGTAAGCCATGAATTATCATAAACGGGACTTAACTCACCAAACCAATAACCATTAAAAAAACCATTTGCCAGGTTGAAGAATACACCAAAAGTTACTATTGCAACTGGCATCATCTTCCCATTGCTCTTCATGCGAAAAGGAAAAATAAAAATACGATTAAAATAATGCAGCATAAATAGGCTGTAGAAAATATACGTTGCTATTGACTTTTCTGCCCCACCGCTAAAAAGAAAATACGTAAAGACAACTACAACAGGTATTTCCATTAAAACCCAGCCCAAGCGTTGGTTTATTGTTGGGCCCCAGGTATTTGTTGTGTGGCGACCATAAGGAACTGTGATTCTAAGAAGTAATGGGAAAATTAATACTGCAATGGCAATCCAAGCGTAAAGGAGATAGAAAAACAATTCTTCTGAAATCATGCTCAAAAATAGCATTTAAAAGCCTTTCTTCAAATCGCCTCCATAATTAATGTCTCTGAGTTTAGCATCAGGGTCGTTTAGCCACTCTGGAATATTGTCTTCTGCTTTTTCGAGTTTATCTTTTTCCTTTTCGAGTTCTTCCTCGCTGTATGCGAACACCATTTCGGCGGAAGTAACTTTTGGCAGGGTTTTGATCAATTTGAGTTTTGCAATTTCTTCACCAGTATCTTTTCCTTCTAAGGTAACTATTATTCTTCCATTGGCATCGTGAAGATGATATTCGCAATAATCTACTTTCTTGATGATCTCTACAAGTTCATCAACATTTTCGGCTAAGGTTTGGATAACTATGCTAGATAGATTCATGTTCTTTATTGTTTATTGATTAGTAAGCCTTGAAGTTTTATTTACTTAAGTTTCCATAAAGATAATTTTGCTCTTTCATTTGCTGAAAGAACAATATCTTTATCTAAAAAAATTAAATCTGATAAAGGTGCTTCATTATCATCTGAAACTATTAATATTTCTTTTGTGAGAATATCAAAAATAGTAAAACTTCCTTTTTCAGATGACATAAAAGCGCCATATTTTCCCTCTGGTGAAAGGGCAACACAAAGAATCAGAAAGTCGTTTTGAAAATAGTATGAAGTTCCAGCGACAATATTGTAAACCCCTGTTCTTCTATCTTTTCCACCTGTAAGGATAATGTCTGATTTAAAATCTAACTGATAAATGTAATCAACATTATTTCCTTGAAATTCAGAAATCAACTGTCCATCGGCAACTTTTAATTGGTGCACAATTCCACTTTCGTCTGTTGTAAAAACTCTCGTTCTATCTTTTGACAAAACATAATCAGAAAAAGTATATGGACTAATTTGAACTTGATAAATAATAGATGAATTATTCAGGTCCATCAATATAAGTTCGTTACCAACTGTTGCTAATAATATCTTATTGTTGTTAACAAAACTTGCCTTTTTTACCGGAATCTTCCTTTTCTTTGAATCAATTAGTTGCTTAGTCTTGCTTCCTTTGAAAACTAAAACATTGCTAAATCCACTTTTACCCTGTGAAACAATCAGTATCTCACCATTTTTACTGTCAACAGAATACACACCAGGATTAATGCTATCACCCATAAAATCTACAATTTTGGGTAAACTGATTTTATCCAACAACTTAAGGTCTTCAATAGAGACAACATCAACAAAACCATTTTCTGTCCCAACAAAAATTTCATCTCCAGAAACACAAATATCGGTAATTGAACCACTACAGATTAACTCTGCTTGTAAGTTCACTTTCGTAATGCTTTGTCCATTTACAAACAGAACCTGAATCACAAATACTAATATGGTTAGTACCCCTTTGTGCATTTCTTTAAAATTGTTCAATGCTTAATTACAACTGGAAAATTTGATTTTTAATATTTTATTTATCAAAAGTACTCTTTGTCAGAATACTTTCATTAAACCTGCATTATTTTGTGGCACACTAAATGTTTGCAATATGGGATGCTGTTAGGCGTATTCCAATTTTAGTGATAGAGACACATTGCAATGCGCCTCAACGTTAGTTTACCCCTTCTCCCATCTTTTTATTTAGGTTAGATTTATTCCTGCTATTTGAATTACGGAATTCAGCATTAAATACGTTCTCAATATCAACAGTAACAAATGCCTGACCAACATGACATTGAGTGCAATTGTACATTGCGGTATTAAAATGACCTAAATCTTTTGCGACAACTTCATTTGCTTCAGCATCCACTTTATAAAGCCCATCATCTAATTGTATTACCAATGGGCGATAACTAGTTGAGTGTGTAATGGGTAAAGGAGTTGCTTTATACTTTACAGCTTTCTCAGGCAGGTGACAACGAAGGCATTTATTGTCTTGAGTAGTAATTGGCAACATCCCCTGGGTTTTGTGAGGAATTAAAGGTGGTGAATTCTCAAATGACCTGTCAATCACTTCACTGGCGCCACCTCTAACTTTAGAGTATTCCGGCATTTCGCCTAAAGGCGATTCATCTGACATGAGCATGTCGATTGACATATCGATATTTTCATCAGCAATATATCCCTCATCTTTGTTGCTTGTTGTACATGCAAAAAGTCCTAAGGCGACAACCAAAACCAATAATTGAAATTTCGTTTTCATAAGATTACTTTTTTCATCCGCCTCAGGCGGACAGTGACTTATTCTATTAAATAATTTGTCTTTATTTTATATTCTTCAAACTAAAAATTAGTGCGCTATCAGCACAAACATCAACACACCTCCCACAATTTGTACATTCTCCTGCATCTATCATCCCCGATAACTTAGTAACAATTTTTAAAACTTGAGGCTCGGGGCACACCTTGAAACAATCCATGCAATCTGAGCATTTTTCAACTTTGTGTTTAACTTCTATTAATGCATATTTCCCTGACAAGGAATAAAATCCACCTAAAGGACAAAAATGACCGCACCAACCGTTTTTCATTACCACCAGATCAAACAAAAACACGGATATTACAATGGCCCAGCCCATGCCAAAACCAAATATCAATCCTCTGTGAAGCATCCCTATTGGACTTACCATTTCAAAAACACTAAGTCCTAAAATGGCCGACAGCACAAGACCGAGCAACAATACCCAATATCTGATACTTCTTTTTATCCTTAAATTATCACTACTAAAATTAAATCCTAATTTTCTTCTCAGCCATGCAGCTGAATCAGTAATGATATTAAGAGGACAAACCCAACTACAGAATGCTCTTCCACCGATAGTTGCATAAAAAATAAGAACTATAAATGCTCCAACCAAAAGGTCGGAACTAACAATAAAGCCACTGGCAAATATCTGCAGAACCGCATAAGGATCAGCCAGATAAAACGAGTCTAACACTCTTGCTGCACTTAGGTTTCCCACCAGGAAAGTCCATCCCCATTTATTGGTCCCGATAAAGGAAACCAAAATTGAAAACTGGACCAGCCTCCTGAGGATTAAATATCTGTTTCTTTTAACAATGCTAATCATCAAAAAGCGATTCAGAATCATTCAAGTAATCCTCGGCAGCAGAAGCGTCACTATTTACTTTTTCAGTGGCCCCATTTAATTTATTATCATTTTTATTCTCCCATGATTTTACATAATGTGCACCTACTTTACCACTAGCAACTTCAACAGGAAGAATAATTATTGAAGGTTCCTCTGTAACGCAGGCATGTTCACACATTCCACATCCGGTACAAATTTCACGATTCACAACTGGCTCAATATAAGCGTGTTTACCAGTACGTTCGTTACGTCTGAAATCCAGAGTTATCGCTTCACCAATTAGTGGACAAGCCCGATAACAAGCATCACATTGTATTCCCCAAAAGGCAATACAATTATTTTGATCTACAACGGCAATTCCCATCCGTGCCTTATTAATATCCATACTTTCTGCAAGATTCTCATCTTTAGGAGATAGCAAGGCAGCATCGAGGGCACCGCTAGGACATTCTTCAACACAAGGAACATCGGTACACATATAACAAGGTATTTTTCTTGCCTCAAAATATGGTGTACCGATGGCTGTGTTATCATCAGGAGTAGCAAGGACAAGACTATCGTAAGGACATGCTTCAACACAAGAACCGCAACGGATGCATGCCTTGACAAAGTCTTTTTCCTTGAGTGCCCCAGGTGGTCGTAGACTTAGTTCGGAGGCTTTTAACCCATCGGCCATTCCACCCCATACCATTCCACCCAAACCCATTAGACCTGCTCCCCTGAACATGGTCTTCAGGGCATCCCTGCGGCTATTATCTTGTCCCTCTTTATTCATTAATTATGCCTTGTAAAGTTTAACAGCACATTTTTTAAAGTCAGTTTGCTTGGAGATAGGATCAGTAGCGTCTAGACAAACCTTATTAATAAGTACTTTTTCGTCAAACCAAGGAACATAAACCATTCCTTTAGGCATACGGTTACGGCCGCGTGTTTCAATATGAGCCTTTACTTTTCCTCTTCTGGACTCAACCCAAATTAAATCGCCTTGTGAGAATCCGTGATCTACAGCATCATTAGCATTCATATAGCACAAAGCTTCAGGAACTGCTCTGTAAAGTTCAGGTACACGCATGGTCATTGTACCACTATGCCAGTGTTCTAAAACTCTTCCTGTACTCAACCACAAAGGATATTCCTTATTTGGTATTTCCGGTGGATCCATGTATGGTCTGAAGAATATTTTAGCCTTATTCTTCAAGTCAACTTTAGGCTTTGACAAATCGGGACCACTAAGACCACCCTGAGGAATCTTTTTAAGGGCTCCACCATAAAATGCGAAATCACCATAATCTGCTTTTCTTGCATAAGGATCGTATGAAGAATTGAATCTCCACTGAGTTTCCTTACCATCAACAACAGGCCATTTCAAACCTCTTACTTTATGATAAGTATCAAAATCGGCATAGTCATGAGCATGACCTTCTCCAAATTTTCTGTATTCTTCCCAAAGATATTTCTGGATAAAAAAACCATATCCTTCCCATTTCTCACCATTGGTTCCAATAACATCTCTGCCATCGTTTTCAACTTCTGTATTACGGAAACCCTCTCCAATAGGATCAGGCCATGGGTACGATTTTGCTTCTTCATTTGCAAATAGCACATCGTACAAAGTATCATCAGGTGAATATCCCATTGCTTTGGCTTTGTCCAATACGTCTGGAAGTCCACCTTTAAGTCCAGGGATATTTTGAGCACCCCAAACATCTTTTATTTTGAATCTTTTTGCTATTTCAATGTATTGCCAGAGGTCGGGCATGGAATCACCAACGGGTACAACCTGTTGTTTCCAATGTTGAGTTCTGCGTTCTGCATTTCCATATGCACCCCATTTTTCATAAATCATAGCAACAGGTAGTACAAGGTCGGAAACCTTAGCCGACACACCAGGATAACTATCGGAAGTAACAATAAAGTTATCCATTTTACGGGCAGTTTTTAACCAGTGGTTGGCGTTTGCTGAATCCATGAAAGGATTACAAACATTAACCCATGCAAAAGTAATAGTACCATCTTCAAGGTCTCTCAATATTTTCATAATATGAGAGCCTGGCTTACCATTAAGAGTTCCTTCCGGAATCTTCCATATTTTTTCAGAAACCTTTCGGTGTGCCGGATTAGCAACAACTAAATCGGCAGGTAAACGATGTGAAAAAGTACCAACTTCACGGGCGGTTCCACATGCAGATGGCTGACCGGTAAGGCTAAATGCACCGTTACCCGGCTTGGCTTGTTTTCCTAAAAGAAGGTGAACCATGTATGCCTGTTCGTTAACCCATACACCACGTGTATGTTGGTTCATTCCCATTGTCCAGAAAGAAACTACTTTTCGGCCTTTTTTAACATACAAACTTGCAAGTACCTTAAGTTTCACTTTGTAAGTGGATAAATCTTCGTCAGCATCACCTTTGGACATTTTGGCAACATAGTCTAAAGTATAAGGCTCGAGTGCTTTTTTAAAATCTTCAAATCCAATTACCCAGTGCTTTTTGGCAGCACCAGCATGTTTCATTTCCAAAGTATCTCCGGCTTTGTAGCCAAGATAATTGAGAGTTACACCTTCGTCTTCAGAAACAATTTTAGAAACCTGATGTTTTACAGTTTCTCTTTCTTTATCGGTAAAATCTTTGTGATCAGGATTACGCATACCATAACCAGTATCAACAAAACCTGTTGCAAACTCAGTGTATTTTTCAACAAACTCCTTATCTATTGATTCGGGATTATTGTAGACAATTTCCCTTGCAATGTAATTCCAAATTGCAAGGTCAGTATTTGGTTTAAAAATGATGTCTACATCTGCAAGGTCGGAGCAACGGTTTGTAAAGGTTGACAGATTAACAATTTTAACCTTTTCAGGATTAGTTAGTTTTCTGTCGGTAACCCTTGACCATAAAATTGGATGCATTTCGGCCATGTTTGCACCCCATGTTACAACTGTATCGGTTAGTTCAATATCATCATAGCAACCTGCAGGCTCATCAATACCAAAAGTTTGGATAAATGCTCCTACTGCAGAAGCCATACAATGACGAGCGTTTGGGTCGATATTATTGGTCCTGAAACCAGCCTTCATCAACTTCGTCATGGCATAGCCTTCCTGAACAGTGTATTGACCTGAACTGAAAACAGCTATTCCAGTTGGCCCTAATTTATCGAGACTTTTGCGCATTTGCTTTTCCATCTCATCGTAGGCCTTTTTCCAACTCACTGGTTTAAACTTACCCTGTTTGCTGAAGTTACCGCTTGCATCAACACGCATAAGTGGTTTCTTCAAACGATCGGCACCATACATTATTTTTGCATTAAAGTAACCTTTAATACAGTTAAGCCCTCTGTTAACAGGAGCTGCAGGATCGCCTTTCACAGCAACAATTTTTTCATCTTTGGTGGCAACCATAATACCGCAGCCTGTACCACAAAATCGACAAACTGCTTTATCCCATCGCCAGCCACCTTCAGCCAAACTGGCGGGAGATGCGTTTAAATTTTTGGGAACGCTTAAGCCAATTGCTGTTGCTGCTGCTGCAACAGCACTACTTTTAACAAAATCACGTCTGGTAATCGTCATTTATATTTCCTCCATTAATTAATTTTAAATCAAATATTAAAAAATAATTACACGAGGGAAACCCTCTTAGACAGAGTTTCCCTTGTGCAATTCAATTCAGATAAATTCTATTAATCAGAGTATCTTTGCCTAAACTGCTTTGATGCAGCCTTACGCTTTTTAACCTCTTCAGGATCTGATTTACCAAGATACCACTTATGCATTTCGCTATTAAGAATCCTGTCTAACTCAGCTTCAACTTCATTAGCTCCCTTAACATTTCCATGCTTTCTTGCTTCTTCAATAAGTTCTTTAATTTCAGGAACCATTTTTGTGTACCAATTTTCTGCAAGATCAAAGTTACCATGCCATTGTGTGTAGTCAGGTCCCATCATTGATGCACCCATTCTTGCACGACGGCCTTCGTGATGCCAGAGGTAGAAATAATCCCATTCTAGTTGATCATCGAAAGGAATAGGTGTAAGCATATTATTCTTTTTAAGAAGTTTCATTATGCCCAGAGCAGGAATACCATATTTATCATTGTACATATTAACCTGATTATCATACTGATTGTAGAAACTCTTAACATAACTTTTAGTATGACACTGAAGACAAACATCAGTCATATTTTTTCTTCTTTGCTCCCATGTGAGGAAGTCATCTGGAAGTGGCTCTCCCTTTGCTTCATATTTTGCAAGTTCTGCAGCATCAATTTTCTCAGAAACTTTAGGCCTTAATGTCCAACTAATTCTGTCACCAACATCGTGAGTAACAGCCTGATCAGGAGTAGCACTCATATGACATGTTGCACAAGTTGGTGCAGCATTGTAATCAACACCTACTACCCATGGCTGTGCTCCTAAATTCATATCTTCTTTGTGAGCATAGAAATTAATACCATGCTTCGACTCATTATAAATTTCGAGTTGAGGATGATCGGGACCCATATGACATTTACCGCAGTTTTCAGGCTGACGAGCTTGTGCAATAGAGAAATTATGACGGTTATGACAAGCAGTACATGAACCTTTTGATCCGTCCAGATTAATACGTCCCATACCTGTATTTGGCCATGTTTTAGGATCCAGCATAAGAATACCATTATCGGTAAACCTAGTTTCTCCGTTTTCATCTTTAAGCACCTGAACTCTGGAACCGTGGCATTGCCAACAACCACTTGCTGCAGCTGGGTTAGATCCATTATTATAGCCGGCATGCCCTTCAATAACTTCGGCTAAAACATTGTCGAGAGAGCCCATTATCATCCCTGCATCAGCATGATGACTGGTTGTAAATTGCTCTGCTTCTTTTTCATGACACGCTGCACAGTCGCCAGGTGTTACAATAGTAGCAATTATCTGACCTTCATGCTCAAATGCATCTAAATCTGATTTATCTGCCTTGTGACATTCAAGACAGCCTACTCCTACTTCAGCGTGCTTACTATTTTTCCATTGCTCAACGATAACTCTTCCAGCACCTTTCTCGCTGTGACAGCCAACGCAATGTCGGGTGTCTTCGTCAACTATTGGATCCGGTTTGTAATCCGGCATTGCATGTTGTACTTCTTTCCAAAGTGCCATCAGCAATACCACAATAAATACAAGGCTTAGTACCCCGATAATTGTTCTTTTTGTGTTTAAACTTGTTGCCATTTTATTATATTTTTTGATTTTTATTATTCTATTTATTTTAATGTCCAAATATTTCCCAAACAGTGAATACACATATTGTAATCATTCCAATAATGCCTATCCAAAATCCAACTTCTTTTTCCGGGAACCACTTATCGAATTTTTTATCAATAAAAGGCCAGAAGAATAGAATAGCCAGAAATACCATAGGTCCGAGTACACCCACCATAAGGTTTGTTACTTTCAGCCAGCGGAAAACAGCATAGAAATACCACTCGGGCTTTATATGCAGAGGTGTTACATTTGGATTTGCAGGGTCACCAAGTTGAACAGGAAAAAGAATTGATAAAACAACCAATGTTACCATGATTATTGAAACCATAACCAATTCAGTCATTACATGATCTGGGAAAAGTGGAAATGTCTTTTTCTCTAATTTCTCATCTCCTTTAAACTTTAATTCAGTAACACCATGTGCTCTTATTAAGTAAAGGTGTACACCAACTGCTAAAGTTATACAAAGTGGTAAAAGAACAATATGAAACATATAAAACCTAGTAAGGGAGTTTTGTCCAATCTCGCTTCCACCTCTCATAAAGTCAGCTATCCAACCACCAATAAATGGAGTTGCTCCGGCAATACCGGTCCCAACTTTCATTGCCCAATACGACATTTGTTCGTACACAAGTGAATATCCTGTAAATCCAAACATTAGCGTTAGCAAAAACAGAATAACACCAAACATCCAGTTAAGGTCACGTGGTGCTTTATATGATTTCGTAAAAAACACTCTCATCATATGCAATATCAACGAGGCAATCATAATATTTGATGACCAACGGTGAATACTTCTGATGAGCCAGCCAAAATCGGCTTCGTAAGTTATATAAGCGATACTTTCATATGCTTTTTCAGTATCGGGTACATAATAGAATATGAGCATAATACCTGTAATAACCTGTACTACAAACATATACATCGGGGTTCCACCAAGTGCCCACCACCATCTTTTAAGGTGATTTGGGATTGGCTCGGCCGTGAGCTTTATCATTGCCTCCTGATCGACCGGAAAAGAATCATTAAACCATTTTGAAAATCCCATAATTAAGCCTCCTTATCTTGAAAATAGATGAATATATTATTGCCTTCAATTTCAACCTTATAGGTCTCAAGTGGAGTGGGTGGTGGGCCGGCAACTACCTCGCCATTTTTGTCGAACCTCCCCTGATGACAGGGACAATAAAATTCCTGGCGATCTTGTTCCCAATAAACTGTACATCCCAAATGGGTGCAAACAGTTGACATAGCTTTTATTTCATTTTCACCGGTACGGACCAAAACAAGATCTTTACCCCTTAAATCCTGGAACTTCCTAGTTGAATTTATTGGAAGCTCATCAAGATGAAGAGTAAAAATCCGTCTTTCCAGATCGCGTTTTTTTGGTGTAACAAACCGCATACCCATTGCTGTAATTCCGGTAAATGCAGCTCCTAATGGAATGAAAGCCAACATGTTTTTTAAAGCATCTCGTCTATCCATTGTATTAATTTTAGTTATTTCTTTTGAAAAAATGTAGGTTTGAAAGTAATCATAACCCAGGCCCAATTGTTAGTATTTTTATAGTTCCCACCCTTTACAACCTGCATGGTTTCGGTTGCAAACATTTGTGAATAACCAGCCTGGAACTGAACAGCTTTACTTAGGCTGTACTTAACTGTAATATCAATTTCAGTACCTAAACCATTACTGTAATCTTTTGTTGCGTCACTTACAGTAGCTGCTGACATAAAATAATGAGGGATAAGCATGAACAACCATTTATCGTACTTATATTTTAGAGGAATAAAAATATCAGTTAAACCAACATTACCTCCATGATTTCCAACATAGAAATAATCCATCCAACCATTAAATTTGTGGTTTGTACCATACAATGGGGCAAAGGATTTATCTTTTCCATTTCCTACATCATTAGTAGCGGTTCCTGATAAATATTCAGTTCCAATACCAAATGAGAAACCTTTAATAAGATGGAATGAAACATCACCACCAAAATAAATAGCTGATAGTTCAACATTGCTTTTGTTTTTTCCACCTTGATAATAGAAAGCAGCATTAGCCTTTACTTTATCTCCTTTGTAAGTAATACGTGGCCCAATTGTTTGGCTGTACGCAATTTTTTCAACATCTTTGGCAGGATCAGAATCATCTATGTATGCCATTCCATTATTTAATACTAAGAAACTAACACCAAACTTACCAAATGTACCATGGTACCATCCATACTGGAAAGTTTTGTAACTATTTACTGCATAGTCAGTTCTGTAAAGGGTTTCTCCATTGGCATTGTATGCAAGACCAATATCTACTTTGTGTTTCTTATTAGGTTTAAATTTTATGATTGCAGCATCATGGCTACGTGCTTGCTGAGCCCAGCCTACACTACCAAAAATCCTATGATCATCATAAATAATTTCCTGGCGACCAAACTTTACTGAAAACTTCTCGCTAAACAAAACTTCACCCCATGCTTCATGGATAGAAGTACCATAAACGTCACTTTTATTTAGTTGTCCTACATCACCCCAAACTCTAACATCCTGGAGGCTTAATTTTACCTTAAAATTACTATTGGCATAAAAGGCATTTAATCTTGTTCTTTGAGAAATAAAACTAGCAGGATTATAATCATCAGGTATCAAAGTTTTATACCCATGTCTGTACTCAAATCTTGGCCTTACTTCTGCAGAAATATTTACAGTTTGTGCAAAAATACTTCCTGACAGAAGCACGAGAACAAAGGTGATAATTGAAAAATAAATTCTCTTCATAATAGTAGTTTTTGATTTTCTTATTAATATTTTAAGTATTTATTATCTGAAACTCAAATATACTATATATCAAGTCATTTGCTGTTATCTTTCTCACAATATGACATATTTATACTATTTCTAAATAAAATTTAGGCTAACATCAACATATTTAGAATGTTAAAAATTGGAAGTTAAAAAAGGGTGTAAAATAAAATTTAGGCTGTTAAATTTTAGCTAAATGATACTATGATTTTTGTCATAATATTGGCCAGAAATCAGAAAGTGGAATTTGCCAAAAACGCTAAATATATTCTGACAAGTGTTCATTTTGCATATAATTTACAAAATCGATTGAGAGAATTTTTACAACATTATTGAAGATGCATTTATTAACCGGACAAATTGGATTATCACTTTGACAGTCTCTTATCTCTACCTTACCTTCAATCGCAGAATATATTTCATACATTGTAATCTCCTCTGGGTTTTTTCTTAGTTTAAAGCCACCTGTTGGTCCTCTAAATGAGTCTAAATAACCTGTCTTAACTAGCCTCTGCATAACTTTCCCAATATGGTGTTTAGATTTTCCCAATCTTTTGGAAAGTTCAATTGCATTTAAGGGCTCTCTATGTCTGGCTAATAATACCATTCCGTGAATCCCTATGGAAGCTGCATCTGAGAAGTTAACAATTGAAGGCATAAAATAATTTTGATTATTTAAAAATGCGAATTTAGTATTTTTAGGAACTGAAATTCTTAAATTATTCTAAAATTGTATATTTAGTTCCGCGCCAGATTAATAATCGGAGGAATATTATTGCCATAAATGGGGAATTAAAATCTTGAGACTATCGATTTTACTGATGCCACATAACCCCCGCCAAATAAATTAACATGAACTAATAAAGGATACAGATTACAATAATCCATTCGTTTCTGCCATCCCTTTTCAAGTGGAAAATACTTATTGTAAGAATTGTAAAATTCGTTGGGGTGGCCACCGAATAATTGCGACATGGCCAAATCCATTTCACGATGACCATAATAAACAGCCGGGTCAAGAATAATAGGTTCACCATTTTCACCAACCATAAAATTGCCACTCCATAAATCACCATGCACTAAAGCTGATTGCTCATTAGGGAAAATATCATCAAGTCGGTTGTAAAACCTTTCAAAGGCAGAAACAATACTTCTGTCAAGCAGAGATGAGTCGCGGGCCATTTTAATCTGAATTTCAAGTCGTTGTACTCTGAAAAATTCAGTCCATGTATTTTCCCAATAATTAAATTGCTTCAATGAGCCGATATAATTATCATGGTCAAGGCCAAACTTTTCAGAAGTGTTTTTATGTAAGGCTGTAAGGTTCTTTGCAAAATCATCCCAAAAACTTCTCGATTTATGTCCGCTTTCAATGTAATTAAGCACGAGAAAGGAATCCTCATCTACGTTCCCAAATGTAACTACATCAGGAACTTTTATTGACCCAGTTTCCCTAAGCAATTTTAATCCCAGAGCCTCCTTCTCAAACATTGCAGGATACAAATGTTTTGAGTTATGTTTAACAAAGAAAATACCTTTATTTGTTTCTACCTTTAAGGCAGTGTTAATAGACCCTCCACCAATATGACTATGTGAAAGAACATCAATATTTTCATTAAAAAAACCAGTCAGTAATTTAGAAATAGAGTGTTTGATTAACATAGTCTTTTTCATGCCAATTTACGAAATTTTGTCACACCTACCTATTAATTAGGGATTTCCATTAATAATTTAATCGTGTGTTGGATATCTGTATTCAAAGACTTGGCTGAAACTGTTGCTCCTGAAATAGCCTCAATTTCTTTTCCATATCTTAATTCCTCGTCACCTTTGTATCCAACAAATTGTTTTAGCCAACCTATGCTCATAACCTCATGCCCCTGGGTAGCCTGGTAGTTAAATACCTTAACTCTCTTAATACTTTTAAGAGTATCAATAATTATGAAATAATCGAAAAACTCATAGGACAAATCATAATCCTCCTGATTAATGGAACATCCTCCTGAGCGGCATGAATTTACTCTACCGACATACAAATACCCTTGCAATACTTCATTAAATTTTAGTAAATAAAAACTTCCTGATGAAGGCTGATTGATTTCTTCAAACTGTTCCACTTCAATACCTTCCATTTTCAAAACTTTTTTTAAGGTCCGTTGGATTTTCTTCTCTGGAAAAGCGATACTATCATCTGCAACAAATGCAGTTTGAATTATCCAGACAGGAACAAATAAAACGATAAGAATCAATATTCTTTTCATAATTTCAGGATTCTAAAACCACAATGCAATACCTGCATTGAATGTTTTATTGTAATGATCATCAAGTTTACTTTTAATAAATTGGAAGTCAGATTTCAGAACTACTCCAGGATGGATTTTCCAACTAAGTCCTGTGGTAATTACTGTTTTTTGAAAAGTCTCATTTTTTGTTAAATCTTTTGCTACTGAACTTTGAGTGTCGTAATTGGAATATCTAACAAATGGCATTAACTGAGAATTAAACTTGTCCACAAGTCTGAAAATATCATAAGAAACCTCTGCATAGTAGCCATACATTGTTTTTCCAAAATCGTTAATTGTATTATCTCTTGCAGTAAATGTGTTGTATTCCAGTGTGTTTGAATTTGAAACATAATAAAACTGGCCTCTTATTTCAAAACCTTTTCTCCGATAACGGGCATCTACACCAATCATCGACGTTCCAATTACTGAAGAGTCAGCAATCATATTCTCAGCAACATCACTTTTACTTATCCCATTGTAAAGTGTTGATTGTGTTTTACCAAAATATCCTGAAAGGCCAATGTTTAGACCTAAGATACCATAATACTCAATTTTAGATGTCACATTAGGAGAATTAATAAATGACTTCGCCCCTTTTTGACGACCTTTTCTTAAACCGTTACTTCCTGAAAGTAAAGCATCACCATCATTATAACTGGCAAAACCACTAACAAGATAAAGCTGATATTTAACTGATATTTCAGGGATTGATCCAGTAAAACCAAAACCTAATTCTCTCCATGTAGTTGGTGAAATATATTTATCAATTAATGGTCTTTCAACTCCATGAAAAGTTGTTGGTTCATGATATTCATTTATTATTCCCATTGGGATTAACATTAATCCGGCACGAAAATTCAGATAATTATTAAACGAATAATTGATAAACGCCTGTTCAACATAAACTTCTTTCACATGCTCGAATTCAATTTCGGTAACAAAGGAAAGTTTATTGGTAAACCTGTAACCAAAAAGTAAAACCAAACGATGCACATCCAAACTGCCGTTGTATGTCTGTCCGTTTCCATAAGGCTGATTGAAATCAATTTGACCATAACCACCAATTGATAGTTTATTATCACTATTCATTAATTTTTCTGCCGCATTTACAAAAGTATCATCACTGACAGTTTGTGACAATAAACCTGACGATAAAGTGATCATCAATATTAGAACTGTAATTGCAATTCTTGCTTTCATTTTGATAGTATTAATTTTTTGACAAAATTATTTGTTGCAATAGTGCCAGTAAATACCGAAATCTAGGTATTTTTGTGAAGACCTTAACAGCCGTTAAAAATTAATACGTTTAAATGTTGGATTATTCTTTGGCCCAATAGTTTTCTGATTTGTGAAAAAACTAATGGAGTTTATGATTAAGAATATTCAAGATATTTTTTCGATGAAACTCCTCGCAGTAAACTGACGAGGTATCTCAGTCGAATCTTGATATTTATTATCGCATCAAGATGCGGGGAATAAAACCTATGAGATCCCTCGACTATCGCTCGGGATCAGTTCAACTAAATGATTTTGAAAAACAAAATCATTGTCTCACTGATTTAACTTGACTTTCTCCTTAGAATTTTGTATTTTTGCCGCCTTTTTAATTGTAAATCAGCAATAATCAAAATCTTGAGAATGCAATAATAAGCAAATTGTTTCTTGTTTCGCAACAAAGATAAAACCAATTTTTTATGAAATATCCATATTAAAACAATCATTTTTTTGCCTTTCACAGATGATTAGTAAAATATGGCAAGTTCTATGTAAATGCTGAAAACAAAATTATATATATGAAATTATCTCAATTCAAATTTGATCTACCTAAAGAGTTAGTTGTTGGCCATCCACCTGCAAACAGAGACGAATCAAGGCTAATGATAATAAACCGCAAGGAAAGAACCATAGAACATAAAATATTTAGGGATATCATTGATTATTTTGATGATGGTGATGTTTTTGCCATTAATAATACCAGAGTTTTTCCTGCCAGATTATATGGTGAAAAAGAAAAAACGGGTGCTAAAGTTGAAGTTTTTCTCTTAAGAGAGTTAAACCGTGAAAGTAGACTTTGGGATGTTATGGTTGATCCTGCAAGAAAAATTAGGATTGGTAACAAACTGTATTTTGGCGAAGACGAAGCTTTAGTTGCTGAGGTTATAGACAATACTACTTCTCGTGGCAGAACTTTAAGGTTTCTTTTCGATGGCCCTTACGAGGAATTCAAAAAGACCATTCAATCACTTGGAGAAACTCCACTTCCGAAAATTCATGGCAGAGAAATACTACCAGAAGATAAAGAAAGATATCAGACAATTTATGCTAAGCATGAAGGTGCTGTAGCTGCTCCAACAGCAGGATTGCATTTTTCTAGAGAGTTGATGAAAAGACTTGAGATAAAAGGAATTGATTTCGCAGAACTTACTCTTCATACAGGTCTTGGTAATTTCAGAACAATTGAAGTTGAAGACCTTACCAAACACAAAGTAGATTCTGAGGAAATGATTCTTAGTCAAGAAACTGCAGATAGAATGAACCGTGCAAAAGACGGTAAGCATAAAATTATTGCTGTTGGGACTACCAGTATGAAAGCACTGGAGACTGCAGTTTCAATAACGGGAAGGGTAAAACCTTACAGAGGATGGACAAATAAATTTATTATTCCTCCATACGACTTTAACTATGCTGATGCAATGGTTACCAACTTCCACCTTCCTATGTCACCAATGATGATGATGATTTCAGCCTTTATTGGTTATGATTTTCTATTTGACGTTTATAATGAGGCTGTTAAAGAAAAATATAAGTTCTTTACTTATGGTGATGCAATGCTAGTTTTATAAAATATAACTTATTAAAATACAAGCCTGTTGGATTTCTGACAGGCTTTTTTTATTTTTACTCATTCATGTCCGACTTAAGTAAATATCTGATTATCGCTGCTGCTGGTAGTAGTTCGAGAATAAACAATGAAACACCAAAGCAATTTCTTGTAGTTAACGGTAAGCCTGTTATTGTATGGGCATTGGAAATTTTTAAAGACTATGTTGAGATTCGCAATATGGTTATTGTTATTTCAAAAAATCATGAGGAGTATTGGAATAATATTGTAAAGTATTATCCTGAGTTTAACGAATGTAAAATTGCTTTTGGAGGTCCACAGCGTTTCCACTCAATAAAATCGGGACTTAGATTTATTCCTGACAATGCTTTAGTTGCTGTTCATGATGCTGCAAGGCCTATGGTTAGTTCTAAAACCATTGAAAACTGTTTTAGTTTGGCCGTGAAAAAAGGGAATGCAGTTCCGGTAATAAACTTCAGTGAGTCGGTGAGACAAAAGACAGGGATAACAAATACATCCATGGATAGGAAGAGTCTTAAAATAGTTCAAACTCCTCAAATTTTCAATGGTAAAATTTTAAAAAATGCCTACCAACAAGTTTTTAATGAGGATTTCACAGATGATGCTTCGGTAGTTGAAAAAGATGGTAATACAATCTATTTAACTGATGGAAATTCTGAGAATATTAAAATTACAACTTCCCTTGACCTAAAGTTGGCTTCATTTATTTTACCCTCTTCCTTCCCTTCCACTGATATGGAATAAAAATTGAAAACAATGCTGTAATCATAATGTAAAAGGGATAAAAAAACTCGAAAGGAAATAGTAATATTGCGTTCAAAGATCGGTTATAAAACTTGAGAAAATTTCTGGTGAGAGGAAAATCAATCAGGAATTTAAGTATTACAAACAGTACAAATACTGCCAAAAACCAAAGTTTGAAAAAAGATAAGAGGGCAGTAACTCCTAGAAGGACATTAAATAAAAACACAACCAGAGATACCGTCATTGGCCATATTCTTTTGTAAGCTTTTGCCTTCGAACCCCATCTCAATCGTTGATTCAAGAAAGTTGTAAAATTTTCAGGTGCAGATGTTTCAACAATGCTCTCCATATTTTTGATAAACTTTACCGATTTATTGCCAAAATTTGTTGCAATGGAATGCATTAAGAAAACATCATCGCCGGAGGCAAATTTAGTTCCACTTAGTTTACTCTTAATTTTATCATAGGTCGATTTCCTGAAAGCCATATTAGCACCATTGCCCATTAAAGGTAAATTCAATCCTGCCGACCCAGCACCTGATGCTACCAGTGTTGAAAATTCAAGACTAAATATTTTCTGTATAAGGTTTTTGTTATGATGATAAAAAACAGGGCCAAATGCAAGTTGAACATCATCATTCTCCAAAAAAGAAACATAGTTCTTTATCCAATCATTACCCACAATGCAATCACCATCTGTGGTAATAATAATTTCGGTGTCCGTTGCTTCAAAGCCATCTTTCAATGCTTCTTTTTTCCCTTGCCCTGAGGAAAGAATAGTTCGCATATTTAAATCAGTATTTTCAACTTTAAACTTTTTTACAATATCAAGTGTTTTATCATCTGAGTTATCATCAACAATAATAATTTCAAAGGAGTTTTTGGGATATGTTTGATGTAAAAGTGAAGTTAAGAGATCATTTATATTTTCAGCCTCATTTCTAACAGCAATTACAACCGACACTTTAGGGAAATTTGATATTGGCAAAGGATCAAATACTTTTGTTAAGTACCAGCCCATACTTATAAGCAACATTACTAGCAAATAAGCCAAGGCAGAGAATTCAAACACTAGCATCCAAATACTAATCCAGTTTTCCATTGACAGGCGTTTTTCTGAAAAACTTCAAACTAAATACAAAGATAGCACCTGCTAGGGCAGGAAGCACCAAATTAATAAGCCACAATGCTGTGGATGCTGAGGCAACACCCAATTCCTGATTTATTGAAGCAATACCAATTGAACTGAAATAATAGCTAAAAACAAAAATGCTTACCGAGCCCCTCACTCCTATTTCGGAAAGTGCAATTGTAGGGATAATCGCCATGGCTAGGTAAATTAAACTAATCAAAACCATTGCATTAAAATAATTGACTTCAACTTTAAAAACATGCAGCAACAAATAAAACTGGAATGAAAAAACCAGATATCGCAAAATGGAAATTATCAATACAAATAACATATCTGTTGATTTGTACAAAGAAAATACGTCAGCATATTTTTTAATTTTATTGTACCCTCTTCCGCTAATTCGCTTAATTACTGCTGAAAATGCTCCAAAATTCAAGTAGAAAAATACAATAGTAAAATCCCCAATAATTACAATTGCCCATAGTCCAGTGTAAATCCAAACGTTAAATTGTTCGGTCATATCAATATATTTGGGAAATGCTATTAATAAACCGATGGAGCCAAATAAAAGAGTAGTAATAAGTTGGCTCATAGTTCCTAATATTGTTGAAATTATGGCTTGTATTCGGTTGGCAGTTTTAAGAATAAAAATTCTGCCCATGTAATCACCCACCCTATTGGGCATAAACATACTTATGGAAACACCTGTTAAAACAGCCTTGAACGCATTTATTAGACTTACCTTTTCTAATTTCCCAATAAAAAATTGCCACTTAATACTTTCCAATAGAAAGTTTACAAACAGCAGTAAAAATACCACCGTAACACTCAGGGCGAACCCCTTAGTATTCATTATTTCAGGGAAAAAATCAACAACTGACTTAAGATCTTTTCTATGAAAAATCTGATCATAAAGAAAACCAAAAGTCATTACGACAATAAAAACCCTTATTATCAGATTGTATGTTTTACGTAGTTTTGTTTTCATAAAACGAGAATCACTTTGGCCAACGAAAGAATAATTTTAGGTATCGACCCGGGTACAAATATAATGGGTTATGGGCTTATCCTTCAAAAAGGAAACAAAATAAACCTCATTACCATGGGTATTATCAAACTTGGTAAATACGATAACCATGCATTAAAATTAAAAAAGATTTTTGAAAGAACCCTCGGTCTCATTGAAGAATACAAACCCGATGAGATGGCTTTGGAAGCACCTTTCTTTGGAAAAAACGTACAGTCGATGTTAAAGTTGGGTCGTGCCCAGGGAGTTGCAATGGCTGCCGGCCTTTACAAGGACCTTCCAATTTTTGAATATTCACCTAAAAAAATTAAACAATCCATCACAGGAAATGGAAATGCGTCTAAAGAACAGGTGGCAGGAATGCTTAAAAATCTTGTTCAGTTTGATAAAATTCCTGAATATCTTGACGCCACTGATGGATTAGCTGCTGCTGTTTGTCATTTTTTTCAGGGTAACAATATTGTTCAGGGCAAATCATATTCAAACTGGAAGAGTTTCTTAAAGGATAATCCAGGGCGGAAAGCTTAGTTTTTAAAATGGGCTTTTTTCAACTTTAACTTTAAACGTGGACGTTTAAAGCGGTAGCGATGTGTAATGCGCGTTACATAAGTTTTTGTTGCACTTTCCACCAACGATCAGGAATTTCATTATTAAGGGCCTGTTGGTAGTCGATGTATGAGCAGGGTACAAATTGGTGCTTGAGATATTTTTTATTCATCTGGCCGTAGGCACTAACATCCATCCACCATCTGTCAGACTTTTTGCTTTTCAAGAATATCAGATCTTCTTCTGAGTCTTCAATCTTCACAATAAACTTAACATAGTTTTCAGAATCTTCTTCAGGATGGTCATCCTTACGGTTTACAAATCCATCAATAAAGTACCACATCATTTGGGCAACCAGATGTGCCGAGCGTCCCTCATTATCGTAAAGTGGGTTCATTTCATAAAAACCAATGCTACTAAGTTTGTCACTCATTCCGGCGTAGCGAGCAATTCTACATACCTCCTCGCCGGTAAAGCCATTTGGGCCGGCATATTTTCCAGCTGGTGCGTCGGCTGCTCGTATTGCTGAAACATCAATACTTACAATGTCAGCATTTCTAATCATAGGTTCGCTTTCCTCAAGGTCAGCCCTAACATTGCCAAGTCTGTTAACATCAAAATAAAGATTCTTCATTAACACCAAAGAATCCTGATCTACAAAATATGTTTGATAGCCAATATTTGTAAAGTTGAATAAAAAATTAGGCTGGTGCAGGATAATCCTACTCAACCATGACCTTGTATTAAGTTCGTGTTCATCATGACCCAAATCAAACATCGGGTCAACAGATGCAATATTTATTACACGGCCAATATTTTCGTATGCCAGATAATTTGCATAGGTAAGATCCTGACTTCCTCCAATAATTACAGGGATAATGTTTTCGTTTAGTAGTTCCGAAATTACTTCCCTAACTGCAAAATAGGTGTCATCGATGGTATGTCCATTTTTTATATTCCCTAAATCAGCAATTTCAATCAAATTCCAGTGAGCAAAAAGTTTG
>Ga0164315_10000795_pt1 | contig 22805 bp, 37 predicted proteins | sample GuaBasSedimGuay6_FD_113737 | JGI IMG/M metagenome (GOLD analysis project Ga0164315, IMG submission 113737) | Subseafloor sediment microbial communities from Guaymas Basin, Gulf of California, Mexico - Guay6, Core 4569-2, 0-3 cm | ecosystem: Environmental > Aquatic > Marine > Hydrothermal vents... | reverse complement strand
GGAACAACATATCATAACATTGATTGATAGAGTTAATGCTATGTCTAATACTGATGTACAAAGACCTGACCACAATATGAATATATTTGATGTGTTTTTTTAAGGAGACAAAAATGAAAGATACAGTAATTGACTTTACAAAAGGTATTAAGTCTGTTAGTATAGAGAAGTACAGGAGTAAATCAACAATTGATTCTGATTACGATTGTGCTAGAATCACTATTAACCTTAATATCAAACAGAATAGAGCATTATATAATGCACTGAGGTATGATAATGAAGGAAATGACAACACGGGAAGTTGATAATCTATCAATTATCTATGAAGGTGATGGTTTGGATAATATCAGGAATTACAAAGTGGGTGATTTCTATCTAATGACAGAACGTGAAGATGAAGTGGAATCAGGTGATGTTATAAGTGTTTATGAAGTTATCAGAAAGAAATCCCCAACAAACATTGAATCAAGGATTGTAATGGTGAAGGTTAAATGATATAAATATTGATAGAGATCAGGATTAATTACCCTGTTTACGATAATACCTCCAGTATTATCTTACTCTATCAAATTACACTGGAGGTGTATCTAATGAAAATCACATGGAAAAATATTGATAATATTAAAATAACCAAGTTTTGTAATTTTAGATATAAAAATAGAAGTTATGTTCTTATAGAAAGATGTAAGGAATGTGAATCACCATTTTTAATCCAAAAATATTATGTTAATAAAGGTAAAGGTGATTTCTGCTCTCATAAGTGTAGATGTATTGGGGATTCTAATCCATTTTATGGCAAAACATTATCCACTTTATCTATAAAGAAAATGAGAAATACTATACATAAGAAATATGGTGATTATAATAAAAATAATATACCTGTATTTGACACATATCAACCTCAATTAGAACCTTATGGTGTTGAATGTAGAAGAAATAAAGAAGATAAAAATATTCTTGAAGTAAAATGTATGTATTGTGATAAATGGTATAAACCTATAATATCTTCAATATCTTCAAAGATAAGATCTATAAAAGGTACTATTATGGGGGAGAATAACCTTTATTGTAATGATGGATGTAAACAAAGTTGCCCAACATATGGACAAAAGTTGTATCCTAAAGGATTTAAACAAAACACAAGTAGAGAAGTCCAGCCCCAGTTAAGAAAATTAGTACTTGAAAGAGATAATTGGAAATGTATTAAATGTGATAGTACTGAAAATGGATTACATTGTCATCACATAGAAGGTGTAGAATTAAACCCTATTGAATCTGCTGATATAGATAACTGTATAACAGTTTGTAAGAAGTGTCATAACGACATACATTCACAAGAAGGATGCACATATAATGACTATAGAAGGAAGAAATGCAAATAACAGATAATAAAACAAAAGGAGAATCAAATATAGGCGACAGTTATGTCGCCTATATTTGACGCTACTGATACTGATTCTGTGTTTATAAAATTGAACAAACTGCTTATTAATCAAGGTGTTGATATACAAAAATGGAATACTATTGATCAAGATATTAAAATTAAATTATTGTTGAAGTTATCAAAAAATATAGAGGATATTGTTAATGATAGATGTTATTATGATGTTCAACTAAATGACTATAACTCTATTGTTCAAGAGGATGATTTTAGTATCAAACTGAAACAAGAGATTATTTGTTCAAATGCTCTTTTTATTGCACCAAAGATGTATTGTTATCATATAATCAATGATGAAGGGTATGATTGTGACAAGATAGATGCCAAAGGTGTTGAGATTGTTAGATCTTCTGCACCCACAATATTCAGAAATGCATTAAAGAAGATCCTTGAAAGACTTCTTAAAGGTGATGATGACTCTGTACTGTCTGGTATTGTTGAAGAATATAAGGATAAGTTTTATGATACAATACCAGAAGATATATCTGTCAATATAGGTGTTAATAACCTAGACAAGTATATCAATGAAGATAATCATTATCTGAAAGGAACACCTTACCATATTAAAGCAACATCACATTACCATTGTTTGTTAGATGAGTTTGATATCAATCAAAAGTATGAGAGAATCAAGGAAGGTGATAAAATAAGACTTGTTTATATAAAGAAGAATAAATGGGGGTTTGATACAGTTGGTTATTATAAATGGCCTGTTGAGTTTGATGATAATGATATCCAAGTAGATTATGATAAAATGATTGAAAAGTACTTCATAAACAAAGCTAAGATAATTCTTGATCCTATAAACAAGACTAAGATACTTGATGATGATAGTATAGTTAATTTATTTTTTTAATAACTTATGGTCTAAAGTAATAGAAAAAGTTATACAAAGGTGATACAATGAATTCAGTAAAGATTACATATTTGGTTTGTCAGACAATAATTCAACTAAGTCTTTTGATGTTGGCTATATTTGCACCAATCCTGATAACACCGGGTTATTACTGGTGGTCTGTTATTACTGGTATTTTAATGATATCTGGTTCTGTAGGATGTTCCAGTCGAATGAATTCATGGAATGATTTTGGTAATGATTTTGGTAATGTGTAAATACATCAATATAACAAAGGTGAAAGGATGAAATGGTTTAAATATGTGTTTCTGTTTGGATGGCTAACTAGTCTATACTCAAATAAAGATGAACAACAAAATGAAATAAACATTCAAGTGCATGATGATACAGACTTTGAATGTTCTGATATTATTGTAGGTAATTCAGAAAGATCTTCTGATGTTTGGGTGTCTAATACATGGGACACATCTGAGGATGTTTGGAACACTGAAACAGAAGATATGACTTCTTGGAATACCTCTGAGGATTGGTAATGTTTGGTTTTAGTAAAAAGAAAGTACAGAAGGATGTAACACATTCCTTATTGATATTCCATCACCCAACAACTGTTATATCAGTAGAAGAGTTGTTGAAGGATGAAGGGTATTCAATCAGGGTTGTGAGTCCACCAGCATCACATAGAACAGGTTGTGACCTTAGTGTTGAGATACTATCAGAGTTTGAATCTGATATCCTGAACCTCTTAGATCTGACTAATCTACTACCTATGGATGTCTTACCTATAACATCACAAGGACAACAACCTTTACAATTCATAAGAAGTACAGATTATCAGGATCATCTGATGATAAGATCTGCAAATATGAAAATGACTGTTGACAAACATACCAAAGTTATAGTAAATATATCAGGTGGTGGGTGTCCTGATGTTCCATATCTAGCAACTATGTTGTTAGGTAAGAAGATTTCTGATGCTGATCATCCAGGAGATATAGGGTATTCTTTGTGTGCATACTCATTAAATACATCAAGAGAAGAGTTAATTAAAGTGTTGGGGTGATCAAATGGGTGATAATATTAAAGATTTTATAATAGGTGTGGTGGTTAGTGTAGGAATATTAGGTATTCTTCTGTTTTTACAAGATACAAGATTAATGAATTATAATGTTATAGAGTCACAGGAATGTTGTGTAGTCAACGATGGTGTTGATTATATACAATATAATCAACTATTGTTTTATAAAGTAACCTGTAATAATGGTGCTATATTTAAACTAAAGAGGGTAGAGACAAACGATGTATTACAAAATTAAATATTATTCTAAAGTACTTGAAAGGATTAAGAAAGAACATGAGAAACGCAATATTCTGTATGATCATTACCACATTGATCTCATAAATTATGAGAATGAATACACTACATTGTTATTAGAGAGTATTGTATTTGAATTACCATTTTTATCAGAAGATGATTTAGGGTGGTGGTTATATGAAGATGTTAAGAAAGAATATTATCTTGAGGATGATTCTATTGTTAATGTTGAAGATTCTCAAGATTTTCTAAGCTTCTGTTACAGATATCATACACAATAACAATGTGGTGTGTGTCTTTTACATAAATTTCTTATATGTGTACTGCTAACATTTATATAGTTTCCCGCTTCATATGATGAATTTGTTTCTTATAAATAGTTTTAGACATGGTTTCTACCTCCAATGTAGATATTGTGTTTAGAAGGAGAAAGGTATTGACATTACCTTTCTCCTTTGTTATATTGGTATTTATATTATAAAGGAGAATAAATGAATAAAATATGGTGTTTTTATCACAGTGTTGACTTTGACGGACAATGCTCTGGTGCTATAGTCTACAATTATTATAAGGAAAGGAATAGAAAGGTTAATCTGGTTGGTATCAACTATGGTGAATCTTTCCCATGGACTGATATTGGATCAAGTGATACAGTGTATATGGTTGATTTTGGTATACAACCATTCAAAGATATGGTTCTATTGAATAGTGTATGTGATTTGGTATGGATTGATCATCATCAGTCAGCTCTCAATGATCTTACAGAATCAGGTGTGAAGTTTGATGGTATTCAAAGAAATGGTATTGGTGCTTGTGCTCTTGTATGGGAATATCTCTACCCCAACATAGACATTCCATACGCTATCAAATTGTTATCTGAATATGATGTATGGATACATGATGATCCTAACACATTACCATTTCAATATGGTTTGAGACTTGAACCCGACACACAACCTGATTCAGACATATGGGTAGATTTGTTTGAAACAGAGGAAGGTTGTGATATGTGGGGTAATTCTCTTGAATGGTATGATGTGTTAATGAAAATCATTAATAATGGTAAGACCATCCTTGAATATGAAACAAAGAACAACGAACTTTATTGTAAACATTATGCATTTGAAACAGAGATCAATGGTTTGAAAGCTATTGCAGTTAATAAAGGTTTGACAAGTTCTGCTGTTTTTGATTCTGTTTGGGATAATACCAAATATGATTGTATGTTGACATTCAGTAGAACAAAAAGAGGTCATTGGACTTGTTCATTATATACTGATAAAGAAGGTATTGATACCAGTATAACAGCCAAAAAGTATGGTGGGGGTGGTCATGTGGGTGCCTCAGGTTTCCAATGTGATGAACTACCATTCAAGACATGAACCTAACATCAGGGAAACTGAATATAGTTATTGATGGTCAGTTTGGATCTACAGGGAAAGGGTTGTTATGTTCTTATGTAGGATCAATGAACCACATTGATTTATCAATAACTAATTCAAGCCCTAATGCAGGACATACTTTCTATTATAATGATAAAAAGTATGTCTTTAAACACCTGCCTGTAACATCAATAACAAACAAAAGATCAAGTATTTACCTGTGCGCAGGATCAATCATAAATCCTGACATACTATTGGATGAAATCAATAGGTATGATATAGATCCAGAAAGAATACATATACATCCAAGAGCTGCTATTATAACAGAGGATGATATACAGTATGAACACTCTGGATCTTGTGTTAAACTCAGTTCTACACAAAATGGTGTAGGTAAAGCATTATCCAGAAAGATCAATAGGGAATCAGGTCTTGCTATGTCTTGTGATACTATTAGTCATATGGTTAGAGAACTTGATGTGTCTTGGTATCTTGATAAAGGATGTACTGCATTAATGGAATTACCACAAGGTCTTGATTTATCACTAATATCTGGACTGGTATATCCTTACTGTACATCAAGAGAGATAACACCAGCTCAAGCTCTTTCAGATACTCAATTACATCCAAGTTATATGGGAAAAAGTATAGTTTGTTTAAGAACTTATCCTATAAGAGTGGGTAATTTGATACAAGATGGTAAGGAGGTTGGATACTCTGGCCCATTCTATGATGATTCTATGGAACTTACATGGTCTGAGTTAGGTATGAAACCAGAATATACCACAAACACCAACAGAATCAGAAGAATTGCCACATTTTCAATGCTTCAATATAGGAAGATGTTAAAGTGTTTACATCCTGACTATATTATGTTAAACTTCTCTAATTATATGACAGATAAAGAATTATGTTCCTTATTAGAGAAATTACCTGAAATCACACATTTAGGTTTCAGTCCATCATTAGATGATGTAATAACAAGGAGTTATTATGAAGATAATAAAATATTGTCCAGCCTGTAAAGGTAAATTAAAGAAATTTGAGTCACATTACCAATGCAAAAAATGTCTCATTGAATTCAAGATCAGGGTTGCTCTTATTCAGAAAGAATCTATTATGAGTGATATCACTTATCTTCGTGGTGAAATGGGTGAAATTATCCAAAATGCAGAAGAATTCCCTGATATGTATGAAAGTGATCCAAATTATATAGAATTAGGGAAGAAAGTCAATAAGTTAATTGATGAGTATTATTCATTGGTATGAATGAAGATTATTGTGTTCAGGTAGTTGATGTGAGTGTTGTGAGATCCTTTATTGAAGAGAATCACTACAGTAAGAGTATCAATGGGTGTAAAGTATCAGTATGTTATGCTTTATATGATGATGTATATCTTGTGGGTGCCATTCTATATGGTGCCCTCTCTACTACAGCATGGAAGAAATATGGAACCTCTGAATCTGATGTAGTAGAATTAAGAAGGTTATGTTTGTTAGATACATGTTGTAAGAACACAGCATCATGGTTCATATCCAAAACAATTAAAGATATCAAGAAAAGGTTTGACTTTAAGATCTGTATCAGTTATGCTGATCCATATCATGATCATGTTGGGTTTGTTTATCAGGCATCTAACTGGTCATTCCTTGGCAAAACACCAAAGGATAAATTATTAGTAACACCAGAAGGCAAAACTTATCATTCCAGAGCCATGAGAACTAAATACAAAGGTAAGTTAAAACCATTTGCTCAAAGACTCAAAGATCTGAATGATCAAGGTTTACTAACTGAGGTTGTGACACCAGGCAAATACATATATTCATATACTCTGGATAAAAAACACAAAGCAACAGGATTAACATACCCAAAGGAATAGAGGTTTCTGATGTATATATACACAATAACAATGGTTAGGGGTTTGTTTGATGAGAATAGAATAAAAAATCTTCTAAAAGGAGAAATATACACTGACACAAGGTGTGTAGGGTTCCTTTGGACATGTGATCAAGCAGTAGGTTCTGCGTTGTTTGATGAAATGATGTGGGAAGAGGGGTATTATAGGTATTGTTGTATTGAAAGTGTACAACAAGGGATACCTCCACTTGATATGAACCCATTGTGGATTGATAGTATGGGAAATGTAATTGATACCCCACCAGAATACAAACATACTGTTTGTTTAGGGATAGGATAATGCAGAGACTAACATGTATAGTATTTCTTATAGGGTTGATTCTAGCTCCCTGTTTATGTAATGCATCATTCATAGAAGATGTTAAATGGATGGCATTAAACATATACCATGAATCAAGATCTGAACCTATTGATGGTCAGATTATGGTTGCCATAACAACTCTCAATAGAGTCAAGGATTCAAGATTCCCTAATAATATCAAGAATGTGGTTCAACAAAAAGGTCAATTCTCTTGGTTTAGTGATGGTAAGTCAGACAAGGCTCAAGATGTTGTATCATGGAATAAGTGTGTATATATATCCATATTGACCATATTAGCATGCACTAATATGGATAGTTCTAATATTCTGTATTATCACAACACCTCAGTTGAACCATACTGGGCAAACAAAATGGTATTTTATAAACAAGTAGGTAATCATAAATTCTATGTGGACTAAACAGAGTATAATAGAGTATTTGTATTCATATCCTGATTCAGATGATTGGTTTGGTGTCAATATAAGGAAAACAGTACAATCATTGTTTCCTTGTAAACATGATTGGGTAGAGAAGGATTTCAAAAGGAAATGTAAGAAATGCTGGAAAGGTCAGTATTTTGTATATAATAGGTTTGGAAAGGTAAGATATGAATGGAGAGATTATCCATACTCTTATTTACAACGTAAAGGTGATATTGTATAATGTGTACACAAAAGGAAATAGTTGATATCAAATGGGAATATAAAGTATTATCTCTATCTCATGGGAACTTAGGTAATGGTGGTAAAAACACTCTTGATAAACTTGGAGCTAACTCATGGGAATTGATTTCTGTTGATAAATTTGGTAATCACATATTCAAAAGACAATACATTAAGGTAATAACATGATCCCATACATTGGTGGTAAATTTAGGCAAGCAAAATGGATTAACACATTCATACCAGAAAACAACAAAACATATGTTGAAGTGTTTGGTGGTGCTATGTGGGTTCATTTAAGATCTCTTTTCATGTCAGACAAAGTTGTGTACAATGACTTCAACAGACATATGTGTAATATGTTTGAATGTGCAAGGGATTGGACTGAATTTCATGAAATACTCTGTACTGTAGATCCACAAAACAAAGAACTGTTTGATTCATATAAAGAACAGATACTTGATATCATTGATAATGGTAATAAGTTTGAACTTGGTGATATAGAAATAGCTAAAATGTATGCTTACCTTGTAACACAGGTATTCAGTGGTATCATGCAGAAAAATGCCAAAATGGTTGACCTTAAAGGTAAATACAAGTCTAAGTATCTTACATTACAGAACAAATTGAAGTCTCCTTTATATCAAATGAGATTTAATATGATTACTGATGTTGAGAACTTGTCATTTGAGGAATTGATACCAAAATATGATGATTATGATACCTTTTTCTATATTGATCCTCCTTACTATAACACAGAGAACCTTTATGCATTTCATGACTTTGGATTACCTCAACATGAAGAGTTAATGCAGATACTCAAGGATATGAAAGGTAAATGGATCTTGAGTTATTATGAGTTTGATGACTTGGTTAAATGGTTCCCTAAAGATGAATACCGATGGGAATATAAAGATTATAAGAAGGCTAGTATGGCCAGTAAAGGTAAAGATCAAAGTACAGGTACAGAAATTCTTATAATGAATTATGGTCAATAATATGAAACAAGCACTTAATCAAATAATACAGGGTAACACATTAGAAGTAGTCAAGGATCTTCCTGACTCATTCATTGATGTAACTGTGACCTCACCACCTTATAATAAGAAACAACCAAAGTCAGGTAAGAATAGTATTATGAAAGCAATCACTTATGATTGTATTAGTGATAATCTACCTGAGAGTGTATATCAACAAGAACAAATAGACATTCTTAATGAGATATACAGAAGTACTAAAGAAGGTGGTTCTTTGTTTTATAACCACAAGATCAGGTATTTGAAGGGTATAATGACACATCCTATTGAATGGTTATCAAAGACGGATTGGCATATGCGTCAGATCATTACATGGGATAGAAGTGCTTGTGTTGAGGTTGGTGGTTACAGATTCTATCAAGTAGATGAGTTAGTGTTCTGGTTATATAAACCTTGTGATAATAATGTGGTTGGTTCTAAAATGTTATCAAAGCATGCAAGAACAACCAGTATATGGAGATTCACACCTGATAGAAAGAATCCACATCCAGCACCATATCCTCTTGAGTTTCCATTAAGATGTATATTAAGTATGCTTGATGAAGATAAAGGATTAGTATTTGATCCATATATGGGTTCAGGTACTACAGGAGTAGCAGCAACACTGTTGAACAAGGATTGGTTGGGGATTGATATATCAGAGAATTACATTGAATCTGCTAATACAAGGATATCTAATTCAGAGTCAGAGAGATACAAACTTGAATCTGAATTAGAAAACCATGTTGTTAAGAAGTCTTATAAACAAAGACAGAAAGAGAAGAAATCAAAATCAAGTGGATCTGGTTTCTTCTAAGTTAATTCATAAGACAATCTACCTTGTTCTGATGTCACAGAGTTCATAGATCCTTTACCCTGTTTCATCTTCATGTTTGTGGTTCCAGAAGATACCATTTTGAATTTGATTTGTCCATTATGAAATGCTCTTAGATCAAGGTTAGCTTGCCAAAATTTCTTTGATGATAAGGCATTTATAATTGTATCCTTTGCATCAGCATCTCTATTTAATAGTTCTGCTATGTTCTGACAGATAAAGTATGTGGTGCTGTTAGGTAATTTGCTGTTTATCTTTTTCATGTTCTTCATAACAGGCCATTTACCATTCCTAATGATATCCATAACATATTCTTCATCTTCTGTTATATTACCAAGTCTCATATTAGTGTAGATCTTGTAAGGGGTTTTCATTATTCTTCTACCCATACTTGTATTCTTCAAATATGGTTCTAAGATCCAATTCATACCAACAGTATATATGAATTCAATGTTCTTTAAATGTAGTCTTGATTGAATGTCTATCATATATGATAATAAAGGAGATCTTGTTTTAGTATTGTTCTTTGTCAATACAGGCATAACATTAGCATTAAATGATGCTGGTGCTCCTTTACCTGACTTAGAACTAATAGGTACTGCAGTATTATCTTTTAATGTAAACATAGAGTCAACACCAGCAAATGAACTGTCAGTAGGCATAATGAATGATTGTACAGGAGCATCAAACACATTCTTTGATAACACATTATATTCTTTATTCAATACACATAAACCAATGATTATCTCACCAAGATACTTGGCTATTTCATTGATATGTTTCTTGTTATCATATCCATACCAGTTTATATAAGAATAAGAAGAACCTTCAAAATAGCTTATTAAGATATTTCTTAGGTTATCTGGTATGGCTTTCATGTTTGGTAGACTATTAATCAATGTTGTTGAGAGATCTTGAGCATTATAAAACACTTTAGAATCAAATGTCTTAGATCCTACTGTTGATTCTCTGTTCTGGGCAGTATTCAATAACTTGGTTGCATTAATCTTTAAGGTTTCACCACCTTTGGTAGCACCTTTATCAATGTTAGCAAACTGTATGATAACAGGCGATCCCTTATACATAACAGAGATCTTCCCTTTATTAAATACAGATGATGAAGGAACTAATATTTCTTCACCATCCTCAAGTTCTTCACCTGTTCTTTTGTTATCAGAGTTGTATATAGGCGATACTTTCTTGGTTCTGGTTACTTTATCAATACCCTTAAAATACTTCATCCATGCAGCTACACCAGAAGATTCATTTAGATACATTTGTAGTTTCATATTATTTTACTTTTGCTTTCCAAATCTTCTCAGACTCAGGGAACCCTACCCATTTACCTTTCTTATCAAACCCTCTACTTTGTAACTCATGTTTAGCATACTCTTGGGCATTGTATGTGCCTGCAGCAAAAGCAACAACTAAGTCTGTATTAAGACCTTGAAAGGCATACTTTGGATTTGATTCATCTTTACCTTCTTTTAAATATTTTCTTATGTTCATTATGTTCTCCTATTAAGCATATGCTATAAGTCTAGTCCAATTAGCACTGCCTGATTGTTTACATCTACATCCAAGAATGAATGATCTGATGTTTAATTCACCTTTATAGTTCTCGGCAAGAAAATCAAGGACTTCTTGTTTTTCAGTCAATGCTAAGTCACCACCAATTTTATCCAATATACTCTGTAGTCTTTTGATAACAGATTCCATACTAAGAGTAATATCAATAGTAAGAGATCTTGATTTAACAGCGGAGTCAATCTTAGATGCATGTATATTAGAGATAAAGATAACTTGTCCTTCAAAGTCAAACCTGTTAGGGTATTTGATTTTAGCTCCACCCGGATCAGTACTAAGTTTCTCTTCAATATCATCATACAATTCTTGTATTTGTACATCACTAAGTCTACTTATATCAATAGTTAGTGGGCTTACCCATGAAAGAGTTCTTTTATCGTATGAATCAAGGGCTGCTTTGAGCATATTCACTGTATCTTGATTGGCAAACACAGAGTCAGCATCATCAAACACAATGAGTTTGTCTCTATTCAAGAAGAATGTTCTATACATACCAACAGGGGAAAGTTTACCTTTGATGTGTACCCATTTGTTACCTTCTGGTCCAATCATATCAGTTAAGACTTTGGTGATACCATAAGTCTTACCAATACCAGCCATACCAGTAACCAGTAATGAAGGTTGAATATTACCAGCCACCATTCTTACAAGGTCATCTAAGTCATCAAATACTATATCTGGATCAGCATATTTGGTACTATCAAGAGTCTTTTGTGCTTTGTCAGCTTCCCTAATAATAGAGTTATCTTCTGGAACACCTTTAAGTGCCTGAAGTTTCTTCTTTTTAACGATAGCTTTTTGAATGTCAGCATAAGACATGTCAACATCAAGACCCCATTCCATAGCCATTGCACGTTTCTTATCACCTTTAGCTTCATTGATCGGCCCTACTCTTGGTTTCTTAATGAAATTACAAATAATACCAATACTTTGAATAATATTATAATCTCGTGGGATATCAAGGGTTGCGTCAGGTTTATCATAGATATCATTAAGATTTCTCCACGCATCAACAGATGTAATGGTGTTTGATTTCTTCTTTTTTTCCCAGTTGAACCTAACAACCATATCAAATTTATCTACAAGGTAATACACACCTAAACCATCAACACCATTTGATCTCTTAAACTTCTCACCTTTAGTACTACCAAAAGGTAGCATATCAGTTCCTAATGTCCTACCAACCACAATCTTGATATTCTTGACTGCTTTTGCTACATCAGAACTAGAGAAAGCCTCATTTATCTTATCTACCATATAACTATCAAATCTACTCATTTTATCTCCTTTATGGTCTACACTTTAATACATTGAGTAGATCACATACCTCATCTTTGGTTAATGAAATACTTCTCCCATTAGCATCAGATATAACAACATCTTTACCAAATCGCTGAACAGTTCCAGCTCTACCAAATCCTTGTATAGCCTCATCTAGTTTCTTATCTGATTTTAAATACTTACTTGTACCCATTGTGCTTGTCCTTATGTAAGAAAACTTTATCTTTCTTATTGAAAACCCATTCTTTATCTAATTTCAGACCTTTAACAGCAGATTTAATCTTTTCTGAATCATCATTATAACTATCAACATTCAATCTGTTGATTAGTTCATCAGTAAAGTTTGTTGATCCAGTAGTGAATAGTTTAGATCCAACTATGGTTTCAGGGTTGGTATATCCCCATACAGCCATTACCAATCTATTACGTGTTTCTGTTGGTAGATCTTTAAAAGCTTTCTTGAGTTTTGATTGACTCATATTAGCTTCTGATACCAGATACTTGTCTTGTAGTTTATTCATTTTATTCATTTTATAACCTTTAGTTTTATATTATCTGCCAGTCTTCACATAACATATCAGTTTGAGATGCTAACCATGGCACAAGACTTTTTGGGGCAGCCTTGTTTTCTGTTTGTAACCCTGTGGTATCAATGAAGATATAAGGGCTTGTCATTTTTGAGTGTTCATCAGGTGTTTGTAGTTCAATAAAGATACCTTTACCATTCCAACCTTCACGGGATACTCTCTTTCCTTCTTTCAGTGCTTGTATTACTTTTCCAAAATCCATATTATTTTAACCTTTTATCTTTCATTACCTTTGATATCTCCATTGATATCTTGTTCATCATACCTTTTGTGTCTTTCAAGAAGTTCAATCCTGATAGATTAGTGATGTTTTTGTGTCCACCACTTGATGCCATTATAACATCCCAAGCATTAACAGATATCTTTTTCAATAATCCCTTTTGTTTAGGACTCAGATCAGTATAAGGTTTGTTAGATATATCATGAATCATGTTAGGCCACCAATCATTCTTTGATGCTATACCTTTTATCTTACCAGCATATAGTGCTTCAAAGTCAGACCAGTTGAAACCAACAGCACCTTCTATTTTCTTCTTGGATATATCTCTTTCAAAGGTGTATTTGAGTCTATCAAGAGTGATATCCTCTTTTTGTAGATCAGATTTGAATTTAGGCATTACTTGATCCATTACAATCTTACCTAAATGATGTGGGTTCTTTTTCTGTGCAAAAGGATTACCAGATAATTGTACCATACCCATAGGCCATTGTGTAATAAGGTAATCAGACTCAGGATATTGGCCAAAAATGGTATATCTATCATATACATTCTTACCACCCATAAAACCACCACCTTTCTGAAATACTGTTTTACCATTCATAAATGATTGACCACTACCCATACTTGGTATATCATTAGGTACACCAGATTCTAATTTCTTATCATGTCTTTGTTTGGTATATACCTCACCACCTGTATTGATCTCTTCTGGTGTCTTATATCCTTCTGACTTGGCAAGTTTCTTAACCACATTGAACATACTCATCAATGAAGGTTTTGAGTTCATTACTAGTTTATTGAGAAATCCTTTCTTGTTCTTGTATGATAATGTCAATTTATTGACAGCTAAACCCATCATTTGATGGTTTTTAGATATATCAAGGTCTTTATCATATTTGAATGTTGCTTTCATGATATCTTCTGGATTCAGACCATATTTTGAAAAGTCAGCAGAATCTACTGTACTGATTACATCAATGTCTTTCTTTGAGAATACATCAGTAGGTGATATAGTCTGTGATATATATTCTATATTGGAGGGTGTTTTGGAGAAGGATACACTCTGTTTGAGTTTATCAAAACCAACTTGATTATCATGATGGTCAAGATGTATCTTCATCATGGGTTTACCATGAGCAAAGTCAACAAGCACAGGTAATATACCTTTACCTACTTTCTTTACTGAGTACTCTTCTCCACCATACTGAATAGGCTCAGCATCAACCACTTTAATACCATTATCTTCAAGGTATTTCTTAATACCTAAAGCACTAGTAACACCATCCAAATCTTTATGAAAATAGATTTTAGCTTTTTTGTATTGCTTGGCAATCTTTTTCATATCACGGACACCACTTTCATTAATGATTCCTGATTGTTCTTGTATCTTATCTATTTTCTCTAAAATATTCATAGTTTACTCTGTTCTTTTTGGTATTCTTAAATACTCTTTATAGCTATCTTGTTCACCACAACACAACTCTTCAACTCTTGATACTCTATGATCAACATCTTGTAATTGTTGTATAGCTGCATCACCTCGTGTTCTTCCTGTCTCTTCCAAGGCATCAACACGGTCTATCAAACCATATACCTGAAACGCACCTATTAGTAAACTAATAATAATTGGTGCTACCCATGGCATCTGACCCATTAGATCTTTCATTACTTAAACTTAACAGTCCATGTCTTACCATCACTCTTATTACTAGAGATAACAGTGTGACCATTACCTTTCAATACAGTATTCACTGAATTAATAGGTGTATCATATTGTTCATCTGATCTTTTGATTACTATTTGTGCTGTACCGCTTCCTATAGGTAATCCATGACTTACAGTAAATGAAGTTTCTTTATCAGTTACTTTGTCTAATGCTTTAACAAGAGACTCTGCCTGATCTTTTGAAATGTTGTCTTGTTTCTTATATATGCTATTCAGTAATGGTGAAATCTTTGTTTTGGCTTCACATAGCATTGTTCTACTTATTTTATCTAAAATATCCATATTAGTTCTCCTTTGGTTATATATATTTATATGTTATCAAAATAATCTTCAAGGGTATCCAACATTTCCATACTAATATAATAATATTGTTTGCATTGTACCATAACCTCTGAATCAGTAGCTGCTGCGCGACCCAAAGAACCTGTATTATATCTTTTGATTAACTTTTTTAATGTTGATGTGTTCCTATCTGATTGTGTTATTGTTTTATCATCATTCTTTCTTGATGGGCTATCATACACATCAATATTGAAGTCAGGATCATTACTCAAACTTATCCTTGATAAATGTAGATACAGATCACCAAAGTCAGCCCACAAATACTTGTATTCACCTATAGGGAATATTGCCATAGGTTCACCATATGTATAGGCATCCTCTAAATTAAAGGTACAGAAGATACTCTGTGACCTACCGTGTATCTTATACGCATCATACATAAGTTTATCTATCTCTAAATGTAATGCTTTAGGTGTACTCATAGGATATCTGTTCTTTCTTACCTTTCTTGATCCAAAGTTAGTATTCTCATCCATCCCTCTATATAAGAACTCTTTTGTCCTCTTATAGATAGGCAACCATTCTTTAAGGAATGGCTTACAATCCTTTGATATATCACTCAGAATATCATATATACTGTCTGTGCTCTCATTTATATATTGTTTATATCTCATTACTCATTACCCCATATACCTAATAACTCTCTATTGGCCATAATATCCTTAACCAATATACATCTATGATCAGTCCAAACCTCACAATTCTCACATTTAATCTGATCTCCGGCCTTCTTAACCTTGAAACCATTCTTTCTAGGATCTAATAGATTGCTAATGAACTTTCTCATATTCATATTGTTGGCATAGTCACTAAGCCATGCATTATTAGTGAAATAACGACTATCTTTCCAGAATTCTAGGAAGTCATCAGCATCAGTGAAATAACTATCAAAGTTATCAAATGCACGCATCATACTTGTATGATCATCATCATCAATCATAATAGATGCTTCACGGAATATATCAGTAATTACTCTATTGAATGAGGCCATGTTATATACACCGGACTCACTAAAAGCACTCCAAAAATCATCATCAGGAACAACACCAAGTCTAGCACCATTGATAGGAAATACCATATATGGTTGACCATAATGAGTTGTTAGGTTTTGACTTGTACTACAGATGATACCTGCACTTCTTGATGGTAAGTAATCCCATTTAGGATCATTATCAACCAGTGTTGTATAGTAGTTCTTAGTGTTAGCTGACTTTCTTATAGAACCTTCTGATGGATCTGTAAATCTGAAATCATCTTGGCTAGGTATACCTCTATACAAGATAGTTCCTTTATTCCTATATACTTCCTTTACATGAATAGTCTTTGCAGCCTTGAATGACTTATTATAGTTACCAAGCAATGCCTTCTTTGCTTGATCATCTGATATTGATTTAGATCTTGCATCATTATATTCTCTGTCTTCATTTATTAGAAAGTCTTTATATCTCATTTGTATGTACTCAGTTGTTTATTGATAAGTCTTATCAACTTCTTATGTATAGGTTTCAAGGATCTCTTATATGCAAGTCTATCTAAGATAAAGGTTGTTTGATTGTACATCTTTTCTGCAAAGTCAGGACTTGATGTGTTTATATCATCAAGGTTATGTAATCTATCAGCTAGTTTGATTGTTAGTGCATTATCAGACATGTTTATCATCTTATCTGCTAGGTAATTAGGTTTACCCATTACAGCTATCTTCTTAGTATCAGAAGTCACATCTTTAACCATGTCAGCTATGTTCTTATTGAACTCTGTTTTTAAATCATTATAGGTGGTTGGTGTATCCTCCAAATTATCATGTAATATTGCAGTGACCAATACTTCTCTATCTTTAACATTAAGTTTCCTGAGTATTCTGTATGTCCCTAATGGGTGTGTGATGTATGGTGATCCAGATGATTTACGGAACTGACCTTTATGTGCCTTATCACTATATGTAAATGCGTGAGCAACAGACAATTCATTTAAGTATTCTTCGTTTAGATATATTTTTAGTCTCATATTATTTCCTGTCTTTGTATAAATAGATATAGGAAGTAATTGAAGATATTGGAGTATCTTCAAAACAGGTGGAATTATATACCTGATGTCCTTCCTATATCTATTTATAAGGAATTGTATCTAATGATAATCTACAAAGCTATAAACACTATTAATAATAGATGTTATATTGGACAAACAACAAAAATATTAAAACAAAGAATTAAACAACACATTAGTACTGGATACTATTTTCATAATGCTCTCATGAAATATGGTATCAATAACTTCAAATGGGAAGTTATTGATACTACTTGTCAAAATATAGAGGAACTTAATGAAATGGAGTTTCATTATATTAAACAATATCAATCAAGAGAATATCAGAATGGGTATAATCTTACTAATGGTGGTGAAAACAATAGTGGTCGTATAGTATCAGATATAACAAGAAATAGATTATCTAAAGCCCATAAAGGTAAAACTATACCTTATGAAACAAGAATGAAAATAAGTAATACTTTAAAAGGTCGTATTATATCAGAAGAAACTAGAAACAAAATATCCAACTCTAATAAAGGAAAGATATTTACCTATACACATAAACAACATATCAAAGAAAACCATCATGATGTTAAAGGTAATAAAAACCCTATGTATGGTAAAACACATACAAAAGAGAGTAAAATATTAATGAGCAAAAACAGTAAAGGTGGGAATCATCCTATGTATGGTGTTAAAGGTGAAAACCACCCATTATCTAAAGAATACATTATAACAGATGTTGATGGAAATACATCCAATATTAAAGGTTTAAGAAAATTCTGCTCAGACAATAATCTTGATCATTGTGCTATGAGAAGAGTTGCTCAAGGAAAACAGAAACAACATAAAGGATGGCTGTGTAAACATTATGAAACCCAATAATTCCAACTAGTTAGTATGGTTTAATGCCTAGCAAAACACTCATACTAAATATGGGGAAATACAAAAACAATGGTAAAACAGGCACTTATGTTTTTTGTATAAAAGAACTGAAACATCATATTTCTGTATTCCCCCAAATATTGGTGTTTCTTTAAGTTTTTTGCCTAGGCAAGTACAACTTACAACATTACTCTTCAAATATCTTTGTGGTTGTCTCAAGTCTCATTATGATTCCATATAATCTTTTAAATGTGGGTTAATATCACCAAACAAACCTAAAGATGACTCAATCAGAACACATTTATTATCAGTCCACATTTCCTGACCATCACCTTTTGATACTTTTGGTATCTTCCTAGCATCATTAACAACCTTAAAACCATTCTTATTAGGATCTAATATGTCATTGATATGTTGTTTCAATGTATCCTTCTTATAGTTCCATGACTTCAAGATAGGATCAATCTCATCTTTCATTACTTCCAGATCTTTCTTACGTAATTGAGTGTCAGCAAAGTCTAAAGTATTGGTATATTGGGTATGTGCAGTGAATTTTGATATATCAATCTCAATATCTCTTCTTCTCAAGAGTCTTGCTAGTGCAAAGTTAAAGTAATCTAATGAGTTAGTTTCACCAATACCCTCTTCAAAAGAGAACCAAAAGTCTCTTTCAGGGCATATACCTATCTTTGTTCCTTGATCATATGGAAATACTTCATATACCTTACCATACCCTTTAGAATAACCATAACTATTACTACATATCAAGGATTGAGATCTCTTAGGATATCCTTTCCAGTTAGGTGAGTTATCAATCAGAATAGTGTAATGATTGCTTGTGTTGGCACTCTTTCTAGGTTTCCCTGACTTAGGATCAATAATAGCGTATTGATCCATGTAATTAGAATACCCTCTATATATTATCTGATTGTTAGTGTATGCTTTGTATGCATTTTTACACTTATCTTTAATAGTTTCAAAGGCTACATCTTGAGTTATAGCTTTTGACCTACCTTCATTTAAAAACTGTTTATATCTCATATCAGTCCGGCATCCTCTAGTTTATCAAGGTCTTCTTGTAAATACTCAGGATCAGCAAATATCTCAAGATTCTTCCATTCCATATTAGGTTTGAATTTCCAATGTATACCAAAGGTACTATATGGATTATACCCAAAACCCTCTATCTCTATATCAACAGTATTCTTTTTGAGTAATCCAGCTCTTATAGTGGCCAACATACCTTGTTTACCTAATGCAAAGTATTTGTATTGCCCTCTATTGGTTTCCCTTGAATCAGAATCTAATTTCCATACTGTTTGTGTTGTAGGTAAATGTCTATGTTGATCATAATGCTTTTGTAAGGATATATGATAAGACTCATACATATCATCTTCCATATACAATATTTCTTCACAAGGAACACCTTCAATGTAATCTATTGAATCATCAGTTTCCTCAAGATCAAACATTTGTTCCATTTTAGAAGTGAATTCCTCATCATCTTTATTGATCAATGCATCATACTCATCAATCTTAACCATCAGACATTTATCAGAAGTCCACACTTCTCTATCAGCAGGTATTTTATTGATATCTGTGGTAAGTCTGAACTTATTCTTCTGAGGATCAAGAACAGTATCTAACGTTTTTAGTAGATCACCTTTATAATACTTTTGCATGAATTCTTTGAACTCTTTGGTTTCATACTTACCGTATACTGCTCCATACTCTTCAATGGCTGTATCAGAATCAAAGTCTTGTAACCCTTTCTTTAACATAGTCCAAGACTTATCACCTCTCTTATAACCAGTTATATTCATAAGCTTATCAATGAACTCGTTGAATGTTCTTCCATTCCCCATTATCATATTGAATTCATTGAATATATTGAAAGAGAAGAATATATCATCTTCTGGAGCTACAGCTAGTTTAGATTTATTATAAGGGAATACAATATATACATTATCAATGTTGTAGGTATATTGTGCAGCCTTCTGAAAAGAAGAACTCATTATGATACCCTGAGATCTCTTAGGATACTTTTTCCAACTAGGTAGGTTATCCATCAAGAGTGTATAATAGTTTGAGCCAGCATAGGCAGACTCTCTTGGTTTACCCTGTTTTGGATCAATAAATAATAAAGAAGATTCAGATTGATAATACCCTCTGAATAACTTTTTACCCTTATTAAAGGCTGCATGCGCATCTGAACACTCATTCTCTAATAATGACCTAGCCTTATCATCATCAATAGATTTAGCCCTACTTTCAGTTATGTAATGTATTAATTTGCTCATATCCCCATCAAGTCTATCTTTTTAGTTGATATCATTACACATTTAGAGTCAGTCCAGACTTCTCTGTCTTTAGGTAATGCATCACCAATACTCTTTAGTTCAAACTCATTGTAGTTAGGATCAAGTGCTTTCCTAACATGTTTCAACAAGTCACCTTTATATCCTTCTAACCATTCAATACCACCATCAATCAGAACATTCAGTTTTTGAGGTTTATCCTTGATAAACATATCAAATGTACCAAAAGCGTTGAGTATATCAAGATATGATTTATCTGATATCTGTACATTCATATGCTTCATGATAGTGCTTATGTTATTATTTATCTGATCTAGGTTTTTACCATTTAATGACTTTCTGAATGATAACCATAAATCTCTTTCAGGTGCTACACCAATCTTAGCACCATTATAAGGGAACACTACAAACATATAACCATATCCAAATGAAACATTACCTGTACTACATATCAAGGATTCAGACCTTTTAGGGTATTGACCCCAACTCTTCATATTATCCATCAGAATAGTGTAATAGTTTTTAGTGTTGGCTGACTTTCTAGGTTTCCCTGACTTAGGATCTACTGATAAGTATTCGGCATCATTACGGACACCTCTTTGTATTCTACTACCCTTTTTGTATGCCTTCACAGCATCAGAACAATGCTTGTTTAATAAGGTGAGCGCAACATCTTCTGATATATCAACAGATCTACCAGAACCAAGTATAGCCTTCTCTTGTACTAAAAAATGTTTGTATCTCATGTGATGTATACCTTCTCATGTTTAGAGTCCCATATCTGTACTTCTGTTGGTGTTACCTTTTTCATCTTAGGTACACCTTCTTTCAATGATAACATCATTTTATCTGATATTGTGTTATTGTTGACAGTGAATAAACTGATATGTGGGATAATCTTAGAAAATGAGAATGTTTCATACTCAGCATCTATATCTCTGAAATCCTTAACAAACTTATCATTTGGTTTATATTCAATAACAATGAAGTCTTTTGGAACTCTTTTACCTCTCAGAACCTTAATACCAACAGGTGTTAGTTTAAAGTCAAGCTTGATATCATTAGTAACCCTAACCAGTTCATCCTTATCATATTTACCTATTAACATAGCAAGAGATAGATGATAGTCATCAGGTTCTTGATACTTAATATTAAGTTCAGTAAGCTTGGATTCAATATACTCAACAGTGTTCTTGATATCAGCATATTTGAACCCAAAACCTATCATTGGATTGGTAATCTTCTTACCTTCATTTATAAATCTGTTTAATCTCATAATAACCTAAAGTATTCATATATCAGGAGTAATTGGATATCACTGAAAGAATACTTTGTTTTAATGTTGTTATCAAAGTACTCTTTTGGATCACCACCAAACTCTTGAGACATAGCAGCCAAATCACATACCATTTCTGCTAGATCTACACTCATCATATCTTTGACATCTGAATGATATCCGGGATGGTGCTCGTTGGAGGTTTCATGGTGTTTCCATGCCTGATTTGTTAATTCTCTTATTTCTTCGTTTGGGTAGTCCCACCCACTCTCTTTCTCTTTGTAATACCAAGTAAGCCAAATATAAGGTATGTATTCTTCTGGCCCATATTTTGACTCATCATGTATTGCAGCTCTTGCTTGTATACCTAGAACTGCTTCAGACAACTTTGTACAATTTCCTTTTACTCTATCTATATGTTTTTTGGTTCTTTCAAGATAGAAATCTACCATTTCTTGTGTTGGTTCCATATTCTTCTCCTTTACAAATTGTTTTAATCTCATTTAAGACACATCATTCCTGAATCTTATAGCATGTTCTTTAGCTTCTTTCTCTGTCTTGATGGTGTATGGTTCAAAGTCTACACGATCATCATCCCAAGCACCATCTTTATCATATTTATTGCCAATACTTCCGGGTTTGATAACATCACCTACACCAAACCCATAAACAGCCCTGTGTGACCATCCATAGTATTTACCATCTGTACCTTGACCACCATTACTTTTTATACCTAACCAATCCTGAAACCTACATTTAGGTTTCTTCTTTGAATCTCTTGGTAGGTTCTTAAATGACCTTTCTTCTGGTGATATGTCAGTCTTTATCTTAGATTT
>Ga0164315_10000794_pt1 | contig 22813 bp, 20 predicted proteins | sample GuaBasSedimGuay6_FD_113737 | JGI IMG/M metagenome (GOLD analysis project Ga0164315, IMG submission 113737) | Subseafloor sediment microbial communities from Guaymas Basin, Gulf of California, Mexico - Guay6, Core 4569-2, 0-3 cm | ecosystem: Environmental > Aquatic > Marine > Hydrothermal vents... | reverse complement strand
CTGTAACTTGAAAGTGCCAGTAATTGTTTTTGATTGTCTACAATATGAGATAAAGTTATTACGCCTCCAGGATATTGGTTGATAAGAAGGGGTTCAAATTTAAAATCCAATTTATTGTCCAGTACCATTAACCATGCAACTGAATCAGAATATGGTGTATCCAAAGATGTGTTACCGTAAGTTGGACAAATGCCAAATAATTCTTTATTACCATCTTCGTCCAGATCCTCACAATAAAAACTATGTAGAATTGTCATAGAGTATGGCGAACGATAAACTGTGTCATTAATAAAATCATACGAAAAAATGGCTCTTGGCTGGATGCTGTAACCTGAACTTATTGAAATTATTGCTTCCTTGAAAGAATCTCTGTTAAGGTCACATAGCATACCACTTTTAATATGTGAGTCGATTGAGTTATTATTTATGCCACACATCGTTATAAATTTATTTTTTACAACAAACTTTTTGCTTCCCAGTGGTTCTATTCCATTTAAAAATATGGAATCATTGCTTATTGTTAAACCATAAACCTCATCCTGTCCATTATTATCAAAATCACCAAAAAAAACATTGTTATGGTATGGAAGCCATTCACCTTGACTTAGTGGCCAATCGTTGTAAATGAGATTATTCTGATCTTTAATACTAAAATAGGGCTTTTTACCAGTGGGTGCATGAAAACTTAATATTACAAATTCGCTGTTTCCATCATGATTAAAGTCGTGATAACAACGGATATCACCTTCTCGAAGCGATATTAGAGAGTCAGTCAATTTTACTTCAAACTTATTAAAGACAGGAGGTAAGGCCCAAATAATCAAGAGAGAGATTACAAGAGCAATAAATGCAGGGTGAAGAAAAAAGTTAATTAGTCGGTTCATCATTTAATGTTGATAAACAAAAATAAAAAAAAGCATCATCCTTTTGAAAAAGATGATGCTTTATGTTTTAATAAAAATTGAACTTTAATTCAACTTCTTCATTATTTTTTTTGGGACTGCTGATTTATTAACAGCAATGCCTATTGTTTGAAGTTCAACAAATGCCTTTGACGCATAGAAGTAACCATTGTAAACATGACCTTCAGTACCCCAGGAGTTTTTTATTTTGTAATATTTATTACCTTCCTGATCGGTGGCTGTTCCAACTATTAACATACCATGATCATCGGTAACTTTGTAGTTATCATAATTCTCCTGACGCATTTCCTGAGTAATAACAAGTTCTTTTGCTGGTCCATCAAAACTGTAGGCCGCTTTTTGTTTTTCCTTTGTTGTTAAGGCTTCCCATTTTTCTTTTTCTGTACCTTCCAGAGTATTCTTGTCCATGTCAGGAATAACTGCAACACCAGTTTTCCATGAGAATCCTTTGTCAGAAACATCAGCACCCCAAGCCACAGTGTAGCCATTTTCTAGAGCATTGTCAATTGTTTCCATCATTTCATTCATTGGGATATTCATCCATTCTGCCCAAAGCCAGTTGTCAGGAATTGCCACAATAAATCCCTCATAAAAAGGGTGATGGCTGTATGATGTAAACTCTATGTAATCATCAATATTAATACCTGTCATATCCCTAAATGAAGCAGGGGTGTAGTCAACATCTTCATAGGTGAAAGTTTCAGGAAGTTCACCAAGGTATGTGGCTAAAATATTGTCAAAGCCATCGTGCCAAACAGGTGTAAGTTTTCTGTTTTTATTTTTAACTATTGCATCAACATAACTTTTTAGTACCTCATCAAATTCACCATGAGTATGCATTTCTTCTCCATATTCCAAACCTGCATAAGCAACTTCAGGAACGAGTCCGTAAGTTTCGATTACTCTGAATACGTCAGTAAACTCTGCACCTGCACCAAAATTAAGGTGTCCAGCCAAGCGTACATATTTTTTAGCTTTGTCCGAATAAGTATAATTTACACAAAACATTTCTGACAAATCATATTCATTTTTCGTGCTTTTGAGTAATTCTGCCTCGATTAATGCGATACCGGAAAAACTCCAGCATGTGCCTGAGCGATATTGATTTCTGACTGCTGTGTGAGGGATTGAAATGTCTTCTGTAAAAACATATCCCTTTTCTTCTTTAACTTCTTCTTCTTGCGCAAAAATGCTGAAGTTGAGCATCATTAAAAATGCTATTAGCACTGATGTAATTTTATTATTCATTACTAGTTCTTTTGATTAATTTTGGTTGAGGTGATTTTGTTTTTGCTATCTTTTTGTTCTTATAATCGTTAATAATCTTTGCAACATCATTGGTATTAAAATTATAGTTTTTGCCAATTTGTTCAACCTTGTAGTCATGTGTAATATATGTTGGAATACCAAGTTTGGCTTTTAAATGATTCAACCCAATTTTATTGGTATCAGCCACTTGTGATAATGTCATATAACCAAATACAACTGCCTTAAACTGCTCATCTTTTGTAAGTCCAAAATTGTTTTCCTCCGTAAGCACTTCCTTTTTATTTGCCTCCTGTACTTTTTCAGGTTTTTTATTGCCTAAGTTACACGAAGTAAGTAAGATGGATATTAAGGTAATTGAAATTAGTATTCTAGTCATAATGATAGGTAATTAATAAGTAAACTGCCAGAAATAATATCTGGCAGTTTACTCTATTTTATTTCTAAATATCAAATTTAATGCCCTGGGCAAGTGGAAGTACACTTCCGTAGTTGATAGTGTTTGTCTGACGACGCATGTAAATTTTCCATGCATCAGATCCTGACTCACGACCACCACCTGTATCTTTCTCGCCACCAAATGCACCACCAATCTCAGCACCTGAAGTACCAAGATTAATATTTGCTATCCCACAATCGGAACCTGTAAGTGAAAGAAATGTTTCAGCCTCACGAACGTCAAGTGTAAAACATGCTGAAGAAAGTCCCTGAGGAACATCGTTCTGGATGTGTATTGCATTAGTAATATCGCCGGTGTATTTAATAAGATAAACAATAGGAGCAAAAGTTTCTTCCTGAACAATTTCAAAATGGTTTTCTGCTTCAGCAATACAAGGAACTACATAGTTGCCTGATTCAAAGCCTTCACCAGAAAGAGTTTGTCCGCCAAATAAAATTTTACCACCTTCTTTTTGTACACTTTCAACTGCAGCACTGAATAGCATTACAGAATTGTTGTCGATTAATGGTCCAACAAGATATTCTTCCTTTAGAGGGTTACCAATTTTTGGAACTATTTTCTCGTAAGCCGAAACAAATTTATCGCGAACTTCATTGTAAATATCTTCGTGTACAATAACTCTACGTGTTGATGTGCAGCGTTGTCCCGCAGTACCCACAGTTCCGAAAACAGTTGACATTACAGCCATCTGGATATCGGCTTTTGGTGTTATGATTACAGCATTGTTTCCACCTAACTCAAGAATGGTTTTGCCTAATCTTTTACCAACTATGCCACCAACGCGTTTTCCAACTGCTGTTGAGCCTGTTACCGACATTAGTGGAATTCGATTGTCTGCAAGGAAATTGTCTCCCATAATTGATGACTTTGCAACTACCAGGTTGAAAACACCTTCAGGTACTTTGTTTGCTTCAAGTTCATCATGAATTATTTTTTGAGTAGCAAGTGCTGTAATTGGTGTTTTTGATGATGGTTTCCAAACAACTACATCGCCAGCAATTGCAGCAAGTGCAGAGTTCCATGCCCATACAGCTACTGGGAAATTGTATGAAGTTACAATACCAACAATACCTAGTGGGTGATATTGTTCTGAGAGGCGGTGTTCTGGTCTTTCAGATTGTAAGTTTACACCATTTATCAGTCTTGACTGACCAACTGCAAAGTCACATATGTCAATCATTTCCTGAACTTCTCCAAGTCCTTCCTGATAAATTTTCCCCATCTCAAGAGTAACAAGAGCACCTAGGGCTTCTTTTTTCTCTCTTAATGCAAGTCCAATCTGACGTACAATTTCACCCCTGATAGGAGCTGGAACAAGTCTCCACTCTTTGTAAGCAGCCTGTGCTTTTTTAATAACTCTTTCGTAATCATCAAGAGTGGCATTTTTTACCTTAGCAATCTCCTTGCCATCAATTGGTGAAAATGATGATGTAATGGCACCTTCTGTGTCAATCCATTCGGTTCCTGTTGAAACACCAAGGTTTAAGTCGCTTAAACCAAGTTCAGCCAGCAATGTGGCAGTGTCCTGATATTTATTCATTTTTTATTTGTTAAACTGTTGTCAATTATGTTTAATTGTAAGGATGGCAAAAATATAAAATCCATTCCATAAAACCTTTGTATTCTGAAATTTATAATGCTTATAAAATATATTTTTTGAAATTATTAGATAATCAAGATTTTATGAAATTCAGAATGGTTATTTTTTGTGATTTTTAATATGTAAATTCCTGGTAATAATTCATTTGTGTTCAGAATTCTTGTAAACAATCCTTCTTTTAATGTTTCTTTAATAAATGATATTTCAGTTAAGGTATTTAAACTGATTAGGGAAATATTAATTTCTCCACCATTTAGTAAATAAAATTCAACATTTAGTTTATTGTTAGCAGGCAATGGCCATATTTTTGTAGGGTTGTGGTGAGTATTAGATTCCAGAATATTGGTCGTTAAGGTATCTTCAATAATAACAAGATTCTCACCTGCATTTATTGAGCCTAGTTCCTGTTTAATACCTGATGGCCAATAAATAGTTAGACTGTCAGTAGAGTAAGCGCCATCAAGCCCAATGACTAGTTTTAGTTCACTAAAATCATGCTTGCCTCCATCTGGAAGCATAAATCTATTGATCTTTCCAGCAGTGGTTTTAACTTCAACTCTTGCGCCAATTCCATTTGGGTTTGAAATAATACCTTTTAATTTAACGGAAATGGAAGTTCCCGGACAATCTTGATTTTCAAAAAGCCTGTATTTGTCAATATGACCCGCAGCAAAAAAATCAATTGCCCCATCAAGATTATAATCTGCCCAGCCCAATCCAAAATAATCACCAATCCATTCGCCTGATATTCCCAGTTCCTGAGCCACCTCCTCAAAGAGGACCCCGAACATGGATTTTTGCATAGTGTTGCTGTATGAGTAGAAATCGTGATGGGATGAAAAAATATCTAACCATCCATCATTGTTGTAATCGGCAAAAGTGGTAGTTCTGGTATCATCGTGGCCAAAAGTATTTGTGGTAGCAGTGGCATCAGAAAAAGTTCCATCACCATTGTTTTTAAATAGTTTGCACAATTCACCTCTACTGCTACTGTAACTTCCAACATAAACATCCACAAATCCATCGTTGTTAAAATCACCAACATCAAGTCCATGACCTCTGGTGTCATATTCTAAACCTGCTTCTACAGTTTCATCACTAAATGATCCATCTCCATTGTTTCGTAGGAGTTGATTCGGACTGTTGCCATAGGTAGTTCCATAAATATCCATTAAGCCATCATTGTTGTAATCGAGTATGGCCACACCCATAAAATCAGGTAGAGGTGCAATAATTTCAGATGATGAAAAATTAGCAAGCCCATCGTTGTACAAAATTGAGTAGTTATTGCTTGTAACAGATAAAAGGTCGGTGTATCCATCATTATTGAAGTCAGCAATATTGTAAACTGCTGCAGCACTAACTCCTGATGAAGTTGAAATGTCAGTGAAGGTGCCATCTCCATTACTTTTGAATAGTTTTTGCGTTCCCGATAAAGTCCTAATTAACAGATCGTTAAATTCATCTCCATTAAGTTCACAAATAATTATTTTGTTTGCACTAAGCCCTGAGAGTCCTGCTGAATTAGTAATATTGGTAAATGAATCAATATCATTTCTGTAAAACCAAAAACCACTTCCATCCTGATTAGAGAATCCTAGGTCAGGATCGCCATCATTATCTATGTCGCCCCAACCTACAGCATGACCTAAGCCAGATTGTCCACTAATTCCCATAAGTGATGCAACATTTTGAAAACTTTGTTGTGAAATAAGTAATGAAACAGATGAAAGGAATAATAAGAGAAGGAAAAGTTTTTTCATTTGCTATTTGGTTAAAGTGTGTTTATTGAGATTGCCAATAAATGGCATTTTCATAATCCAAAAGTACTCTAATATTAACTCAGTTGTTTACAAAATATTCGAAGTATGAAAGAACCTAAAAATAGATTTTGAATAATATTGGCAAATATTAATCTTAGTTGAATGTAGTTTTTGCTGAGCAATTAAATATGGGTTTGACAGGATTGTTAATTTGTTGGTGATACAAATATTGCTCATTATTTTATTATTGAAAAATTCAACTTATATTTACACAGAAAATATTTTTACATTAGATTGTTTAACTAAAATTTGTGTGAAATGTTGATAAATTGTACCGAAAGTCCGTATGAAGAATGGACCAAAGAAATGTTGGGCAAAATAGAAAGTACGTATGGTTTGATAGTAAATCATACTTTGCCTCGTGTAAATGAAAATATGATTGATGAGGATATTGATTTAATTGCTGAAGAGAATTTTCAAAATATCATGACAATAATAGATGAGAAATCAGATAAAATAAAACCGGACTGTGTTTTTCTATTGGATTATCTTCCAATGCATAAAAGAGTAAAAGAGTATTTACTTGGCAATGAAATTGAAAGTCGTGATTTTGAGAATTTTAAGGAAGAAGAGTCTTAGTTTTGTTTTCTCATCAAATAATAATTCACTAAATTCTTGAATGGAAACCTTATTCTGTTAATTCTTATTCTATCATAAAATACCTCCTTAGAGCCAAACCCTTTATAAAATCTTGCAAGATTTTTATCATTAGATCCTTCAAAGTCAAATGTTAACTGACTAGGGGAGTATTCTTTAATTACAGAATCAATTAAAAAAAACATAGCACCATTTTCTCTTGCTAAATCATTGGACCCTGAAAATAGAAATACTAACCTCTTATTATGGCGAGTGAAAAAAGCACCGGCACAAAGTTCATTTTTAGAATTAAATACACCATAAATTATCCCTAAACCTTTATGTATCGACATATAAATTAATCGTTCAAGGTTTTTGTATTCTGCATCCATAAAACCTTCAATTTCCTTTCCTTTGTTGTTTTTGAAAAGGTCTATTAACTCATTGGGTTTTATGCTTTTCATTAACTGAAGTTTACTTTTTTCTGCTTTTTTTAAGTTGCGTTTTGCATTGCTTGAGTACTTACTTCTAGTTTTTTCGTAACTGGATACAAGGTCGAGTAAATGATTGATATTTTTTGTTTGATTAAATTGAGAACTCTCTAATTTGTTGTGTATGTTGAGATTAATGTCAATGTATTTTATTTTTGATGGAATTGCTTTTATAAATTCTTCGGTTTTTTCAGAGCATAAATTACTTTTAGAAAAAATTCCTAATTGTTGAATAAAATATGGCTGCATCATATAATTAATACCATACTTTTTCGAAACTGGTAAAGGCATTATTCTTTTGTAATCATCTTCAACTAATGCTTCCCACTCAGGATGAGTAATATCAAGGTACCAGGATAAAGAATAAATATTGCCATTGAAAGACTCATTTATGCAATTGTCCCACTTTTCGTAGTCTATCTCAGTTGGTAATAAATGCCTTATCATAAATTTTAGTCAATTGCAAATTCCAGCATTTCCTCATAAACTCTTCTCCAGCCTGTCCATCGTTTCTTATCACTCAGTGATTCATTATGCCATAGCGGAATAAATGTACCGTTAACATTTTTGACCTCAGTAACCAACTGTTTTATTTTGTCAATAGCATCGGCAGGAGTCAATTCTAAATAATCCCTCAGGGTACCATCCATTACCGTAAAAGGATTAACCCTAAAATTTGTTTCGGCCTCAAAATCAATATCATAAAAGTTAAAAGGACTACAAATTCCTGCTCTAAATCCTGGCAGGGCTGCAAATCCCATGGAAAAATCATCTGTTATGTCATTGTTTATTAGTTGCCGATAGGTGGTTGGAAGATTAAGCCTAAGAAAATGCTGCCTGCTACATTTAATATTTTTATTAATTGCTTTCTCTAAATTCTTAATCTCAAATGGCAGTAATTTTTCATTGTCTACCATATGATAGGAGGGGTGAATACCAATTTTGGCATAATCTCCAAGCATCTTAATCAAAAACCTAAATGTTCTGTTACGGGTATTTATGTTCTTATTAAATTGACCATATCTTCCAAAAAGAATAAAATACATTGGACGTAACTTATATTTTTTTTGATACTCAATCTGTAAATCGAATGTGTCAAAAGGATCTTTGTATTTAGTGAACAGAACTCTAGTCCTTTCAAAAGCGTCCTCCCAATCAAGGTTTTTCAATGAAATAAAAAAACTTCCAATCGACCGCACCAGCCCTTTCTGAGCATAAGCATAGGCCGAATCAATGTCGTAAGTAGGGATAAATTTATAACTTTTTTGTGGGAAGTTCAGATCTGGATATCGCTCTTGAATGATGCTTTTAATTCTTAAAGCCCAGATATTTACAACGGGCTTTTCAAGAATCCCTAAATTTGATGCAAGACTGTGATGAGCAGTAAACCTTCCATGAATGTCGGCCTTGTATGGAAGATATTCTTCGTATCTGGAAACAAAAAAGAAGATAGCCGAAAAAACATCAAATGGCAATGCCGATGCTTTATTGTAAATTGGAAAAATAACATTCAATTCTTCAAACTCAAAGGGCTCAAAGTCAAGACTATGGATTCCTTTTTCAAAAAGTAAGCCTGATGATTTAAAAAATATGTCATCAGAAATTGCTTCATCACCATAAATTATTTTGGGTAGATCACTCGACTGAAATTCATCAACATCCTTTGTAATTATTGGTTTGAGATGAATAAGTTCTTCAAAAACCAATCGCATTACAAACTTCAATCTGGAAGTTAACTTAGTAGAATATATTAGTATTTCATCCATACAGGCTTCAAAATTACATTTTTTTCACGCAAGGCTGTCACTAAGGTAACGATTGATGCCGTTATTATTGTTTTAAGTTCTTGATGAGAAATAGAATTTTTAATATTCCTTCTTAGGTTTGAGATTGAAACTGTGGATTGGGCTGGGTGATCAAAGTTATCAACAGCGAGTAAACAAGATTAGAAAAACGTCATATTTTTTATACTTTTGATAACTCAATTTTTAATATCAAGAATGGACAGTTTTATAGTTTCCGCACGAAAATACAGACCCGTAACTTTTAGGCAGGTAGTTGGCCAAAAGGCTATTACCTCAACTTTGCAAAATGCGATTAAGACTAATCATTTGGCACAGGCTTTTTTGTTTACTGGTCCTCGCGGAGTAGGGAAGACCACTTGTGCCCGAATTATGGCAAAAACAATTAACTGTGAGAACCTAACTCCTGAACTTGAACCTTGCGACACCTGCGAATCTTGTACTTCCTTCAACAATAATGCTTCATTTAATATTCATGAGCTCGATGCTGCATCTAATAATTCTGTTGATGATATTAGAAGTCTGGTTGATCAGGTACGTATCCCACCGCAAGTTGGAAAATACAAAGTCTACATAATTGATGAGGTTCATATGCTCTCACAAGCTGCCTTTAATGCATTTTTAAAGACACTTGAAGAGCCGCCAGAATATGCAAAATTTATTTTGGCTACGACAGAAAAACATAAAATCTTGCCAACTATTCTCTCACGTTGCCAGATTTTTGATTTCCGTAGAATTAGTGTTGAAGACATTGCTGAATATTTACATTATGTTTCTGAAAATGAGGGTGTAAATTCTGAAGATGAGGCACTTAATGTAATAGCTCAAAAGGCTGATGGAGCAATGAGAGATGCCCTATCTACTTTCGATCAAATAGTAAGTTACAGTGGAGATACACTTACTTACAAAAGTGTAATTGAAAATCTTAACATCCTCGACTACGAATATTACTTCAGGGTTACAGATGCAATAATAAAAAGTGATATCCCTGATCTTCTTTTAATTTTTAATGAAATAACTGAAAATGGTTTTGATGGACAGCATTTCATTATGGGACTTGCTGATCATTTGAGGAATCTTTTAGTTTTAAAGAATGAATCTACAATTGCTTTAATGCTTGCAAGTGATAAGTTGAAAGAGAATTACAGTTTGCAGGCGGCTCAATGTGCGCCCACACTTTTAATGAAAGCATTGAACATTTGCAATAAATACGACTTAAGTTACAAGACAAGTAATAATAAAAGGCTTCATATCGAGATTGCACTTATGCAATTGGGGCAATTGCTGAATGAAGGGGGTGGATTTTCTAATGTTACCACTGTTCCAGCGAGAAAACCTGCTGAACAAATTGCAGAAAAACCAGTTGAGTACAAAACTTCTGAAAAGAAAGAAATAACAGAAACTCCTGAGGATGACAAAGTTGTTGTTACGGAGAAAAAACCTGAAATTACAAAGAAAGAGGTTGTTGAAAAAGTTGAGATTAAGGAGGAAGTAAAAACTGAGGTTGAGAAAATAAAGCCTGAGGAACCTTCTAAAGTTGTACGTGCTTCAAGAAATGAAGACAATGGCAGGAAAATTAAGCGTATTTCCATTACCGATAGCCTCAAGGCTCTGAAAAAAGGTAAAGAAGAAAACCCTGAAGAAGATGTGCCAGCAATAACAACAGAGTTCTCACAGGAAAAACTGGAACAGGTGTGGAAGGATTTTGTTATTAGTTATCAATCAAAGTCACCAAGTTTTTCAAGTGCCGTTGGGAAATACACTCCCCTTCTGAAGGAGAATTTCGAAATTGAATACAAGGTTGACAATAAAATTATGGCAACTGATTTATTACACCAAACTGGTCTTCTTGAGTTTTTGAAAAGAGAACTTAATAACAATCAGATAATTTTAAAGTCAAAATTACCGGATGTTGTTGAGAAGAAGAAAGCATATTTTGATAAAGAGAAATTTGATGAGCTTTCTAAAGAATTTCCGGGAATAATAAAACTAAAGGAGCAACTAAACCTGGATTTTGGAGTTTAGTGGTAAACATTTAATTGATGAAAGACAAAAAATTTGATAAAAGTTATATTGAGATGGCTCATGTCTGGGCTAAAAACTCATACTGTGATCGCCGAAAAGTAGGCGCACTGATTGTAAAAGACAGGATGATTATTTCAGATGGATACAATGGAACGCCATCGGGTTTTGAAAATGTTTGCGAAGATGAGACAGGTGTGACAAAAGCCTATGTACTTCATGCTGAGGCTAATGCAATAACTAAAGTTGCAAAATCAAATAACAGTAGTTTGGGTGCAACACTTTACATTACAGATTCACCATGTATTGAGTGTGCAAAACTTATAATTCAGGCAGGAATTACTCGAGTGGTTTATGATCGTAAATACCGTATTACTGATGGTCTTGAATTACTCGAACGGGCAGAGGTGGAACTTGAGGAACTTCATTTAGCGAAATACTAGAGGAAAAATATTTGTAAATTAGCACTCATATCAATTAAATATTAAAAACTCACATTATGAAAACTTATCTAATTCCTTTACTGGCAGTATTTATTTTTGTTATTAGTACGGAATCTTGTACCAAAGATTGTGAAATGCTAACACCTAATATTTACGGATCATGGACTGTTTTACAAACAGATTCTCAAGGTTTACAATATAATGTTGAACTTAAGTTTAACACAAATAATTCCTTTGATTGGATTTTACTCGATAGTGTTGAGGGCCACAGCAATTCACATGCAGAGTTTACTCTCTCTGAAAACATAATGACAATAACAAACGATGCCGATTGTAGTTCTATCGGTGAGTATTTTATTACTGTTGAGGCTGATAAGTTATCTCTTATTTCTAAAATTGAAGGGTGTGGACCAAGAGCCACAGGTCTTGAATGGGTATGGAAAAGGAAATAAACACGAAACTCTTAACCAGAAACCCATAATTCTGAACTCTGAACTCTTTAAACTATTGTAATTCTGGTACCTCCATTGTCAACACCAAGTCTAGATGTTTCTGTAATAATTGCATCATTACCACTTCTTACAACAAAATTAATTGCAGCTTGAATTTTTGGAGCCATACTACCTGCACCAAATTGTCCTTCTGCCAAATGGCGTTTTGCCTGGGCAATACTCATTCTGTCGATAGTCTTTTCTTGCGGTGTATTAAAGTTTAGGCAAACTTTTTCAACATCAGTTAGGATGAAAAGTTTGCTTGCATGTATTTGCTGTGCAAGCAATGCTGAAGCCAGATCTTTATCAATTACTGCATCAATTCCCTGAAGAGTATTTTCTTTTTTGTAAAAACATGGAACACCGCCACCACCTACGGCAATAACAATACTTCCATCGTTGGCAATCCTTTCTATGGTTCGCATATTAAAAATCACGAGTGGCTCAGGCGAAGCAACAACTTTTCTCCATCCTCTTCCTGCCGCATCTGCCTTGAAAATAGATTCGCTTTCCTGCATCATAATTTTAGCCTCCTCCTCTGTAAAGTAAGGGCCAACAGGTTTTGTTGGGTTGTCAAATGCCGGATCGTCTTTGTTCACAAGTACCTGTGTGATAATTGAAATAATATCCCGATCCATATCATTATTACGAAGCACGTTCCTTAGTTGCTGCTCAAGTAAATATCCAATAAATCCCTGAGAATAAGCGACACTAATATCAAGTGGCATATCAGGAATTCCGTATTGCTTATTACCTGCGGAGTTAGCCATGAGAATATTTCCAACTTGTGGTCCGTTCCCGTGAGTAACTACAAGATTGTACCTGTTATTCATAAGTTTAAGCAGATTATTACTTGCAACTAGTGCATTATTTTCCTGCTCCTCAATTGTACCTTTTTGGCCTGCTTTTAACAAGGCATTGCCGCCAAATGCTACTACTGCTAACTTTCTCATAATCAGATATTTTATGTAAATTTTTGAAAAAAGAAGGCAAAGATATAATTTTTAGCAATTAGTATCCATTTATTAATGAAAAAATATGTCTAATAATTTGATGTTTAGAAGGATTGGGGTACTGGAGATTCGTTGTGGGTGAGATTACAATCAAAGAAGTATAAATTAATAGATCAAATCAAATGCTTTTAGACTCTGTTTGAAATCAAGTGTAAACTGATGATATGAATTGAATATATTATTAACTTGCAGTAATTATTAATACTAATCAATTATGCATGAAGAAAAAGTAAAAACAGGCAATGTTGCGAAGTTTTTTGGCTTTATCATCGCTCCCATTTTATTTCTATCAATTATATTATTTGCCGACCTTGAACCAGGAAAACCCCAGGTAACATTTACACTTGCTGTTGCTATTTTAATGGCCATCTGGTGGGTTACTGAAGTTGTACCACTCGCAATAACAGCACTACTTCCAATTGTTCTATTTCCTTTATTCGGAATTATGAATGGCAAGGATGTTTCATCAACTTATTTCAATCATGTTATTTTTCTTTTTATTGGTGGATTCCTTGTTGCTCTGGCAATGCAGAGATGGAATTTACATAAACGCATAGCACTTAAAATTCTAATGTTTACCGGGACAAGTCCGGCCAGGATATTACTTGGTTTTATGTTTGCAACGGCTTTTCTATCTATGTGGATTTCAAATACGGCCACAGCAATGATGATGGTTCCTATTTTGCTTTCAATAATTCAAAAACTTGAAGAACATATTAATAAGGAGGAATTGCAGAAATACTCAATAGGCCTCTTACTTGGCATTGCATACAGTGCCTCCATAGGAGGTATTGCAACTTTGGTTGGAACCCCACCGAATCTATCCTTTGCCCGGATCTTTCAGATCATGTTTCCTTTGGCTCCTGAAATAAGTTTCTCTACATGGTTCATTTTTGCACTTCCTATCAGCATTGTATTTTTTGTTATTGTTTGGCTTTATCTTTATTTAGTTTTTAAACCTAAAACTTCCTGGAAAAGCGATATGAAGGAGATTAGTTTTAAGCACGAATACAAAATTCTGGGCCCTGCTAGTTATGAGGAAAAAATCGTTTTTGGAGTTTTTGTTTCACTTGCTGTCCTCTGGTTATCCCGGTCGGGAATTGTTATTGGCGACTTCAAAATACCTGGCTGGAGTAGTTTGTTTGATGAACCTTCATATTTGAATGATGGAACAGTTGCTATTGCTATGTCAATCATTTTGTTTGTCATTCCTTCAAAAAATGAAAAAGGTAGCCGTCTAATGGATTGGCCTACCGCATCAAAACTTCCCTGGAACATAGTATTACTATTTGGGGGCGGATTTGCATTGGCAACAGGGTTTAAAGAATCGGAATTGTCGATGTGGTTTGGTGAGCAACTAAGTGGGATGGCAGGAATGCATCCCATAGTAATAATATTTATTATTGCCATAGGCATGACATTTTTAACTGAATTAACATCAAATACAGCCACTACTGAAATGCTTTTACCTGTACTTGCCGGTTTATCGGTAAGTGTTAATGTTAATCCTCTTTTATTTATGATACCTGCTACCATAAGTGCTTCAATGGCTTTCATGCTTCCTGTAGCAACTCCTCCCAATGCTATTATTTTCGGTTCAAACCGAATTACAGTGATGCAAATGGCAAAAAATGGCTTTATTTTAAATTTGATTGGTGCCGTAATAATTACTCTTTTCACCTACTTTTGGGGAATGGCAATTTTTGATATTGATATGGGTGTTTTTCCTGATTGGGCAGTATTTGAATAGCCTTATTTTATTATGACACAACAAAAAAAAGCATACCTTTTAGCATTGCTGGCGATTCTTTTTTGGTCTACCATGAGTTCGGCTTTTAAAATAAGTCTACGATTTATCGAATTCGATTTATTGCTGTTTTGGTCTGCTATTGCTGGAACAATTACACTTACATTAATATTAATCCTTAACAAGGAAATTAGTATTAAAAAGCAATTTACCCGCGAAAACATCCTAAAATCCGCGGTGATGGGTTTTTTCAATCCTTTTCTCTATTATGTGGTTTTACTAAAAGCATACAGCCTTCTTGAAGCCCAGGTTGCTGGGATATTAAATTATACCTGGCCCATAGTACTTGTGCTTTTATCTGTACCACTACTTAAACAGAAGATTCCATTTTACAGTTTTCTAGCCTTGTTTATTAGTTTTTTTGGAATAATTTTTATCGGTACCGATGGCGATCTATTGGGAATGAAAATTGATGAACCACTTGGAATCTCTCTTGCACTTTTAAGTGCTCTTTTCTGGGCAATTTACTGGATATTAAATCTCAAGGATAAAAAGCGAAAATCAGAAGAAAAAATATTTATGAACCTGTTGATAGGATTGGTTTATGTAACTATCTATTTATTAGTAACAGGTGTTGAGATTAAACTTCCAAACTGGCAGGCAGCAATAGGTTCAGTTTACATCGGATTATTTGAATTAAGCATTAGTTTTGTAATTTGGCTTAATGCCTTAAAACTATCTTCAGATACTGCAAAGGTCAGTAATTTGGTTTATTTGTCGCCCTTTGTTGCATTATTTTGGATTAGGATTACAGTAGGTGAAGAAATTCATATGTCAACAGTAGTTGGATTGGTATTTTTGATAAGTGGAATCCTTCTTCAGCAATTTTTGTCGTGGAAAGCAAAAGATATTAAAGAATAATTAAAATTGCATTTCAAGTGTCCACGCTTGAAATAGAAACTAAAAATTAATACATACAAGACTTCAAGAGTGGACGCTTGAATCAGGAACATAGAACTTCAAAAAAATGTATCCAAAAATAAGTGATTTAATAAACGATTTATTTGGCATAAGCATCAACCTTCCCATTCAGAGTTATGGTTTCTTTCTTGCAATGGCATTTATGGTAGCTGCTATTATCCTTTACACGGAATTGAAACGCAAGGAAAGAGAAGGATTAATTAAGCCAACTACTAAGAAAGTTTGGAAAGGAAAACCTGTTACAATTTCTGAACTGGCATTTAGTTTCTTAGTAAGTTTCATAATTGGGTTTAAACTTTTTCAAGCAATTTCAGATTATTCTTTTTTTGCAAATAACCCACAGGAATTTCTTATTTCTACCGATGGTTCATGGTTAGGCGGTCTTATTGTAGGAGGCTTATTTACTTATTACACCTATTACCAACGTAATAAAAACAAACTTAATCCTCCGGTTCAGGAAGAGATTGAAGTTCATGCGCAGGACCATACCTGGCCAATTGTTTTGGTGGCTGTAATTTTTGGAATAATAGGTGCTAAAGTTTTTCATTGGTTCGAAAATTGGGATGAGTTTACATCAGATCCGCTTGGCTCTTTGGTTTCGTTTAGCGGATTAACATTCTACGGTGGATTCATTGTTGCAGCATTTGCTGTTGTTTATTACAGTAAAAAAAATAAGATTCCGTGGAAGCATATTGCTGATATGGTGGCTCCGGCACTCATAATTGCATATGGTATTGGGCGAATTGGTTGTCATATAGCAGGCGATGGTGATTGGGGAATTGTAAATACTCTAACTAAACCCGAATGGTTATCACTTTTACCAGACTGGCTTTGGGCGTATAATTATCCACATAACATATTAAACGAAGGAATCCGTATTCCGGGTTGTACAGGTCCTCATTGTTTTCAACTTTCTCAAGCAGTATTTCCAACTCCTGTTTACGAAACTACTATGACAGTTATTATTCTTGGAATATTATGGTATTTACGTAAAAGGTTAAAAGTTCCAGGACAATTGTTTGCAATTTATTTAATGTTTAACGGATTGGAAAGATTTCTAATTGAAAAGATCAGAGTGAATAATGTTTTTGAATTTATGGGAATGAATGTTACTCAGGCAGAGGTAATTTCCACAATCATATTTCTAACTGGCCTAATAATGTTTATTGTTTTTAGGATGAATTATAAAAAAGGCGTCATATGAACCTAAAACTTATTACTCATCAAGTTGTAACTTTAAGCAAGGAGGTAGGTGAATTCATTAATAAGGAATCTGAGAGGTTTAAAGAAACTGATATTGAAGAAAAAGGTCTTCATGATCTTGTTACTTATGTTGATAAACAGGCAGAAAAGTTGTTGGTAAAAGAGTTGAGTAAAATACTTCCTGAGGCAGGTTTTATTGTCGAAGAAGATCAAAGTTTAACTCGGGGTGACCGCTTCAATTGGATAGTCGACCCTCTTGATGGAACTACAAACTTCATTCATTCGGTACCAGTATTTTCTATTTCAATTGCCTTAACTGATGGCGATAAAGCAATTATGGGAGTTGTTTACGAACTTAATCTTAAAGAGTGTTTTTATTCGTGGAAAGGTGCACCTGCATATTTAAATGAAAAAGAAATCAAGGTTTCTATTCAAGGGGATCTGAACAACTCACTATTGGCAACTGGATTTCCATATTACGATTATTCACTTCTGGACCCTTATCTGGAACTTTTTAAGGATTTGATGAAAACTACCAGAGGAATTCGACGTCTTGGATCTGCAGCTGTGGACCTTGCCTATGTGGCAGCAGGAAGGTTTGAAGTTTTTTACGAATATGGTTTAAATCCTTGGGATGTTGCAGCTGGCGCCTTTTTGGTTCAACAGGCAGGGGGTAAAGTGACTGATTTTAAAGGTAATAATGATTATGTGTTTGGAAAGCAGATTGTGTCATCAAATAATTTAACTCATAACGACTTTTTGAAGAAGTTGAGTTCCTATTTTTAGTAATATTGTACATAATTAATTATTGAAAATGTCTGAAGAGAGTAAATATGAACACATAGATAAGGACAGCCCAACAAGAAGTTTGTTTAAAGCTATTAGTTGGAGGTTAATAGCCTCAGGAGCTACATTTATTATTAGTTATGTTATTTTCAGGCAGTTTACCGAAAAATCTGAAGCTGAGGTTCTGGAAACAGCAGGCCTGATAACATCAATAGAAATGGTGGCTAAACTAATCTTGTATTATTTGCATGAGAGGTTGTGGACAAATATTGTTTGGGGTAAATACTGGAAAAGGCAACAAGCTCGTCGACGTGTAAGAAGGATTAATAAGATCAGAAAGAAGAAAAATGGATAAAATTCTCATTAAAATATTATTTGTTGCATTTTTTGCTTCATTTATTTCTTCAGCAAATGCTGAGGCAGATAGTACTAAAATGAAAGTCTACTCCTTTGATATGAAGGAGATGATAGCACCTCCTGTTTGGCGGACCACAAAAAATGCTATTGAAGAGGCAGAGGCCTTAAATTCAAATTTAATTATTATTCATATGAATACTTACGGTGGCATGCTGGATGCTGCCGACTCAATAAGAACTAAAATTCTTGACACTGATATTCCCGTTTATGTATTTATCGACAAAAATGCTGCTTCCGCAGGAGCATTAATTTCAATAGCCTGCGATTCAATTTACATGGCTTCCGGCGCAAGTATTGGTGCTGCCACTGTTGTAAATGAGAAGGGAGAGCAAATGCCAGACAAGTATCAGTCATATATGCGCTCAATGATGCGAGCTACTGCTGAGGCAAAAGGCCGTGATCCTAAAATTGCACAATCAATGGTTGACCCTAAAGTTTATGTTGCCGGAGTGAGTGACTCAGGGCAAGTGCTTACATTTACAACCTCCGAAGCAATTGAGCATAATTTTTGTGAAGGAGAAGCAGAGAGCATTGAAGAAGTTTTGAAACTTGCAGGCGTAGATAATTATGAGATCGTTCATCATGAGTTATCAGCAACAGATATAATCATAGGATTTTTAATAAGCCCTATGATTAGTGGAGTTCTCATTATGATAATAATGGGTGGTATTTATTTTGAACTTCAATCACCAGGAATTGGATTTCCAATAGCAGCTTCCTTAATTGCTGCTTTGCTTTATTTTGCTCCCCTTTATCTTGAAGGCCTGGCAAATCATTGGGAAATATTACTATTTGTAGTTGGACTGGCTTTGCTTGCCGTTGAGATATTTGCCCTGCCTGGATTTGGCGTTGCAGGGGTTCTTGGTGCCTCATTTATGATTACTGCTCTTACACTCAGTATGGTTGAGAATATGGGCAAAGGCTTATTCGACTATGATTTTACTCTTGTTATTAAAGCCTTTTTTGTTGTGATAATTGCCTTTTTCCTTTCCATCATTAGTTCAATTTGGCTTAGTCAGAAACTTTTTGCCACTAATACTTTTGGTAACCTTGCCCTATCAAAAACTCAAGATTCCTCCGAAGGCTACACCTCAGCAACTGATGATTACAATGAGATGTCAGGAAAACAAGGTAAGGCACTGACAATTTTAAGACCGTCTGGCAAAATACTAATTGATGGAGATATGTACGATGCAACAGCCATTATCGGATATATTGAAAAAGATGAGAAGGTAGAAGTAGTTGGCTACCAGACTGGGCAACTTATTGTTAAGAAGTCGAAATAAATTTGCATTTAATTGGGATTAATTAATTGATATTCTAAAATGTCGAGTCCTAAGATTATTATTGTAAGAGAAGACATCACCAAGATGAAAGTTGATGCAATAGTAAACGCAGCAAATTCGAAGTTGGCTGGTGGAGGTGGTGTTGATGGTGCCATTCATAGGGCTGCAGGTCCTGAACTTCTTGAAGAATGCAAAAAGTTAAATGGCTGTCCTACTGGCTCAGCGAAAATTACCAAGGCTTTTAAACTCCCCTCTAAATTTGTTATTCATGCAGTTGGCCCTATATGGAGAGGTGGTAATTCAGATGAATCAACTCTTTTGAAATCCTGCTATTCCACAAGCCTTGAAATTGCAGTGAGTAATAATCTAGCATCCATTGCATTTCCAAATATTAGTACTGGCATCTACGGATTTCCCAAGGAGGCAGCAGCAGAAATTGCAGTAAAAACAGTTAAAGAATTTTTATCAAATAGCAATATTACTTTAAACGTATTTTTCGCATGTTTTGATGATGAAAACTATGGAATTTACAATCGATTATTGGGCAACTGACCTTATGGTTTTGTTGTCTTATTATTAAACCAAATTACTATGATTAGAAATATATTATTATTTGCACTTTTAAGTTTTACACTTAGTGCATTGGCACAACTCCCCGAAACCTATGATTTACGTGATGTTAATGGGGTTAATTATGTTACATCGGTGAAAAGCCAACAAGGTGGTACTTGCTGGACTCACGGTACTATGGCTTCAATGGAAGGTAATATGCTGATGACTGGTACTTGGGCTGCCAATGGTGAGGATGGTGAGCCTGCTCTTGCTGAATATCACCTAGACTGGTGGAATGGATACAATAGTTACTACAACCAGGATTTGATCCCACCTTTCAATAATGGACAAGGACTTGACGTTCACATGGGTGGTGATTACAGGGTTGTAACTGCTTATTTGTCAAGGTTGGATGGTGCTGTAAGGGAGATAGATGGTCAGTCCTATGATACTCCTCCTTATTTTGATCATCCATTTTATCATTATTATTACCCCATGGATGTTGAGTGGTACACTGCTGGTGCAAACCTTGAAAACATTGACACAATAAAACAAAAGGTAATTGATTATGGTGTTATGGCAATATGCATGTGTTGGGATGGGAATTTTTTTGATGGAATAAATCATTACCAGCCACCTTCCAGTAATTTGGAGCCAAATCACTCAGTGTCAATAGTTGGCTGGGATGACAATCATATTACTCAAGCACCTGAACCTGGTGCATGGGTTATCAAAAACTCTTGGGGAGCAGGCTGGGGAGATGATGGCTATTTCTGGATTTCTTATTATGATAAGCAAGCTTGTCAGAATCCAGAGATGGGTGCCGTTAGTTTTATTGATGTTGATATTATTGATTGGGATACAGCCTATTATTATGATTATCATGGATGGCGCGATACTTTAATAAATACAAACTATGCATTTAATGCGTTTACTGCCGCAGAAGATGAAGCAATAGTTGCAGTGAGTTTTTTTACTGCTGAAAGTGATGTGAGTTTTACTGCAAAAATATTTGATGATTTTGATGGTGTTACCCTGGCAAATGAACTGTCGAGCATTTCTGGTAGTTTTCAGCATTCAGGACTTCATACAGTTATGTTTTCCGATACTGCAAGAATTGTTAAAGGCGATGACTTTTATGTGTATTTAAATCTTGACAAAGGAGGATTTGCTTATGATCGTACTTCGGAAGTCCCTGTTTTACTTGGTGCCAGTAGTCGAGTAATTGTACCTTCAACTGCAAATGCAGGTGAATCTTATTATTCTCTATGGGATGATTGGGTAGATTTTTATGATTATGATGATCCTTCAGGATTTCAAAATACAGGTAACTTATGTATTAAGGCAATCGCGAATCATGATCCAATAACTGAAGTTCAGCAAAGTCTTAATAATAATCTGGAATTTATTATTTCTCCAAATCCATTTACTTATAACTTGAATTTAAAATTTAACGTTGAGAAGAAATCAATAATTAGTTTGCAGGTTTTTTCTATTGATGGAAGACTAGTTTATGATAGTGGAGAAAACTTTGCTGATGCTGGTGCTTTTCAACAATCAATTATTCTGGAAAACCAAAAACAGGGATTGTACTTCGTTAATTTAAAAATTGATGGTGTTTCAGTGATTACTAAAAAAGTCATAAAGAATTAGCAAACTCCTTACTAACATAATTATCAACTGATTGACAGACTTCTGCTGAGAATTTAATTCCAGTACTAAGCATATTTTGGAGTTCATATTCTGAAAATTGTTTTGTTTGCCTTTTTTTCAAACTCAATTGCGAAAGAGAATAGACCATGCCGGCAGTGAAATTATCTCCTGCTCCAACCGTACTTATGAGTTTAATCTTTTTTGCCTCTTCAAAGTATGCTTTTTCTCCATGCATTATTTCAGCTCCAAACTCACCCTTGGTGTAAACAATAAGAGCCTCTTTATTTATCTTGCGAAGTTCTTTTAAAATAATTTCACCATTAGATTCCCCAAAAATATTTTCAAAATCTTCATCTGAGCCTTTAATAATGTCTGCTAATACAAGATTCTCCAATAACGATTTCATTATTTCCTCATCTTGAAGATGATGAGCATTTCTTATGTTTGGATCGTAAACAATTAAACAACCACATTCTTTTGCTTGGAGAATAACTTGCTTTAGTTGTTTTCTGATCTTTTTGTCAAGTGAATACAAGGAGCCAAATATGAGAATATCACCATTCGAAAACAGTTCGGGAATATTTAGTTTTCTCTCATTTGGATAAGATTTATAAAAAGAATAAGTAGGTTTTTTTTGTTCATCAAGAAAAGCAAGAGCAAGACTTGTCACTTGTTGTTTGTAATTCTTAACATAATTTGTTCCAACTCTGTTTTCAATTAGAAAGCTAGTAATCTCATCAGCTACTTTATCATCACCCAGTTCAGTTAGTAAACTAACATCTAGGTCGCAGCGTCCCAATGAAACAGCAAGATTTAGCATTGCTCCACCAGGCTTAGGAGTAACCTTTGTTCTGGTTTCAAAAATCACATCCATCAACGATTCTCCAAGAGTGTAAATCATAAAGTAAAAATACGAAAAAGGGTTTAGATTAATTTCATAATTTTACACCTAATAATAAAAAACGGCACAATCAAAAAACTAGAAGGAAATAGGTTTTCAGCTAAGAAAAGATTAAAGAGTTTTGTCTATGCTTTTAATGGCATTCGTCACACATTACTTACCCAACATAATTTCTGGATTCATCTGGTAATTATGTTTTTGGTTATTGTGTGCAGTTATTTTCTCGGCCTTGGTAGAACAGATTGGCTGCTTGTAATATTTTGTATTGGCTTTGTATTAACAGCAGAAATTTTTAACTCTGCAATTGAAGTACTGACTGATATTGCTTCTCCTGAAAGGAATTCAAAAGCAGGACTTGTAAAGGATATGGCTGCTGG